>OLOA01000007.1_pt1 | contig 202944 bp, 202 predicted proteins | sample 1672201 | NCBI WGS metagenome assembly OLOA01 (sample SAMEA3136658, study PRJEB25190) | human gut metagenome
CATAAATTTCCCACCTTTTCTCTTTTCATAAAATGAATTTATCGTCAAAGTGGAACATACTATACCCCAAGCTACTCTAATTTGTCAAGCATTTTAAATCAAAGAATTTTGGCATAAACCATCATAAATTCTCATATCTTTATCTGAATTGGGTTATAAATTGGGTCATAAATATAACCAAATTAAACTAAATAAATTTACATAATTATACAATTCTATTCAACTCATTTAGTAATAAATCATTGTTAGTATGTTCATAAACACTTATTGTAAGATTAATATCAGAATGTCCCATGATCTTTTGTAGCACGCGAACATCCATTCCCTTTTCTGCCATTCTTGTACAAAAAGTATGTCTTAAAATATGTGGTGAAAAATTATCTAATAGAATAGGCTCTCTGTTCTCTGCTTTAGATTTTTTTAATTCTGCATTATTATAACATATTTTTATTTTTTTAAACGTTCTAGTTGTTGTTTGTGGTATTAATAAATTACCTCTTTTACTGTAGAAAACAAAATTAGCATAACCGTCAACAACATAATTACCCTTTTCTCTCACTTCAGCAGTGTCCCTATAATATTTCTGTAAAAACATAAGTAAAGCATCTGACATCGGAACAAAACGTTCAATTGAACTTTTAGTAGCTGTTGCACAATATCTTTTAGCATTAATTCCTCTATTTAATTTATTATCTACTTTATTTCTCCCATACAATAACTGGTGATTTACAGAAATCATATGATTATCAAAATCAATATCATCCCAGGTTAAACCAATTGCTTCACCTAGTCGGATACCTGTATTTAGTAAGAAATAAATAAAAGAGTAATAAAAATGAAATGACGTGGATGCATCTTTTAAGAATTCCAAAAGATGCTCTTGTTGTTGCAATGTTAATGCATTTCTTGGTGTTTTCGGTTTTTTATAACTTTTCAAACAATTATGACATGGATTGTATCTAATTAAATTATCCATAACTGCTAACTGAAAAGCAGGATGTAAAATACTGTGAATATTATAAATAGTTGAATATGCAAGATTTTTATCAGTACGTAAATTCTTATAAAAATCAAGAACATCCAAATATTTTACATCCACTATTTTCCTTTTACCCAATGTTGATGGTTTAATATGACATCTAAAAGCAACACTATATGCTTTATCTGTATTTATCGATAGTTCAGTTCTGGTATCTAAATAACGTTTAACTAACTCGTTAACAGTAATTTGTGCACCGTATGTATTAATTCCATCTGCTAGATCCTTTTGTAGATCAGATTCTTTTTCTCGAAGAGATTTACATTGTCGTTTTCCTGCTGGAAGTCTATCTGTTGTTGTTAACTTCCAAGAATAGATTGCATGCCGTTTACCATTAGTATCCGTATATCTGTAACGGTAACGACCATCATTTAATTGATCTTCTCCTTCTTTTAATACTCTACCTTTTTTATCTTTTTTGTTTGCCAAATTTAACACTCCTCTCTAAAGAGGTGCGATAATACTATTAGTATAGCACACTCCTTTACACAAGAAAAGACTGGGCTAAAGTTCTGCCCAGTCTCATTGTTCTTAGCTAAAGCTCTTTAACTTTAACTCACTGCGATTCTAAACATAGCTAGCATTCTTAATAAACTCGTCAAACAGCTCTCTTTTGATTAAACGTTTTGCTCCAACGTGTAAAACAAAGGTACAACTTGGATCGCTAACCAAAAGATTTAAGCGATGTATTCCGATATTAGAATACTCGGTCGCTTCTTGGATTGTTAAATTTTGTTTGTGATAGATTGGTATTTTGTCAACCTGTTTCTTTTTGTTTTTGATTTCTTCAGAATTAATTTTGTTCATAATCTGAACCTCCTTCATTATTTTTAGAATGCTTGGCTAAATAGCCACAAACACCTCTAATTAATAATGCAACGTTTAATTCTGAAAAACCTCTTGTTTTTTAAAATTACTTACTAAAGCTCAAAGAAATTATCTTGGCTAGAGCTCATAACAAAGAACACCCTAACGATTAAATTAGGGTGTTCTGAAATTTAGAATTTATTGTTCTACATCATCACCTTTATCAGAGTTTTCTCGGTTAAACTCTTTTTGTAATTCTGTAATGGTTTCTATTGGGAGTTTAAGATACTTATGAATTTTGTTTACTGATACACCGTCAGATAACATTTCTTTGCTAAATGTTTGCCTGCTAACTCCTTCTCTTCTTTCATAGGATTTTAAAGCATCTAAATCAGCATTTATAAACTGTTCTGCCAATAACATTGCCTGCACCTCCTTCGTTTTAGAAAAATCACTAACTTCTTGATAAACCTCACCCATTCTAGTGTTGTACTTGGCTGAAGCCTTTACAGCACTTTCTAATTAGCACACGTTAAAGACATCTCTCTCCACTATACCATGTCTATAAAACTCAGGGATTGCCTGGGCTAAAGCTTTTTTAATCATATTTTGATTATTAGCAAAATTGAATGAATATGGATATACCAGCTTTGGTAATCTATATCCCCTAATACAGTCAAACTTCTCTATCAATGGTAAATTCTCTAATCTACATAGATAATCTATCATAGCTAAAGATAACAAGCACATAAACGATTCTTATTATTCCAATAAATTTCAATGTACTCTTTGTTAACTATTTCATCAATGAATCCTTTGTTACCAAGTCTTTTGACTGTGTGACACGTATTACTCTTAAAGATTTCAAAATTTTTTGGATTAAAGTCATAATGTTCTGCCATGTCCCACAACTCTTGAACAGTTAATGTGTTTCGATTGTGAGACTCTTTGAGACTGTTTGGTCTTCTTTGTCTCTTTTGTGATGTGTTGTCAAAGAGTACCAGGCGATGAAACCTTGGTACTCTGCTTTTAATTCTGCCAACTAAACTCTTCGTTACTACCACCACTATCGTTATCATCGCTGTCGTCTACATTGCTTTCTGTAGTACTTCCACTGCTGTTATCACCTTCGGTGGACTCTGTGATTGTGTTGCTTGTAGTTTGGTCTGTTGGCGTTTGTGTACTAGAGCCTCCTAAACTGCTCTTGTACTGATTAATCTTTTTCTGTACTTCTCCTTTTGCCTGCTTGTACACCTTACGGTAAAAATTCTTATTATCTTTCGTCTTTAATTTAGTCAACAGGTCTTCGATTTCACTTTCAATAGAATCGATCTTGGCTAAATCGGAATCATTCTGAATCTCTACATCCTCATAGTCATAAATCAAATCATTTAGCCTTGAGACTATATCGTCCTCTTCCTCTTCGCTATTGTCTGATTCTGTTGTAGCTGTTGTGGCTGCTTTTTTCTCAGTTGTTGCAGTACTACTATTTGCAGACTTGCCACTCTTCTCTAAAAGGTCAGACTGGGTTAAAGTGGTATCGAAAGGAACGACGGTCTTTCCACTACACAAAGCATTCATGCTGTCCTTCCAGATATTTCCTGGGTATGTTCCGCCCCACAAGTCTTTGACCTCATCGTTGTTGTCCGTTCCAACCCAAACTGCGATAGAGTAGTACGGGCTAAAGCCACAGAACCAGCCAGACCTCTGATTGTTAGTAGTACCTGTTTTACCAGCAGATGGCATACCACGTTCAAGGCTCAAACCCCTACCTGTTCCCTTTTTGATTACATCTTGCATGATTTCAGTTATCTCTTTTGTAGCGTACTGTTTGTAAACTCTTGAAGGCATTTCGCCAGCCTTTACTTCATTTCCTTCGCTATCTTCGATAGAATCAATGCATGTGGCTTTTCTGTAGATTCCACCATTTTTAATGGTAGCGTAACCGCTTGCCATCTCCACTGTGTTGACACCATAGGTTAAACCACCAAGAGCTGCTGCGTCGTAGTAATCACTTGGTACAATGTGGCTAAAGTTCATGTTTTGCACATACTTTAATCCAGTCTTTGGATTAATGTCATCCAAAATCTGCCAAGCAACGGTATTCCTCGATTCTATAATAGCCTGTGATACTTTAATTAGACCTTTGTAGAGACCATCACTATTTGAAGGACCTCCATCGAATTTTTGGTCATTTACTATTGTGTCTGGATTGTAGCCTTTCTCGAAAGCAGGTGTGTAAACCACCAAAGGCTTAATTGTACTACCAGGCTGGTTGTACGATTGGAATGCTCTATTTAAAGTTCTCCCATTTCCCTCTTCACTTTTTTGAGTTCTTCCACCAACAATGGCAACAACTTTACCAGTGATGTTATCGACTACTGTAGCTGCGCCTTGTACCAGAAACTCACCATCTTTTTGTTTTTTAGTGAACTGGGCTAAATTGGAATCAACCGCCTTTTGTAACTTCTCTTGAGCATTACAATCAATTGTGGTCTTTACTTTGTAACCGCCTGTGTAGAGTTCTTTCCTCATCAGGTCGTACTCTTCCAAGTACCGTTTCCTATAGTCCTTGTAGTCTTTCACTGAGCTAAAGCTGTAATGAAAATCAAATCCATCCTGCTTCATGAGAGCTTCAACAGCACAGTCAATAGCGTAGCTAACTTCGTAGTTGTAGAAATCTCTTTGATTCTGCACTACCGTTGTGTTAGACTTCTTAGCAGTCTTGTAAGCTTTCTTAGTAATGTAGCCTTGATCTCTCATTCTTCTAAGAACTAAATTACGACGTTCTTTGTTGTTACTGTAGTTACTAACTGGGTTGTAGTAGTACGGTGAATTTGGAATTGCACACAAGGTAGCCACCTCTGCTAAAGTCAACTGGTCTAAATCTTTGGAGAAGTAAGACTGTGCTGCGGAAGCAATACCATAGCAATTGTTGTAGAAGTAACAGTTGTTAATGTAGAACTCAAGAATTTCTTCTTTAGAGTATTTCTTTTCAACCTCTAAGGCTAGAAAGATCTCTTTGATTTTTCTGTCATAGCTTTTCTTATTTGTAAGAAAAACATTTTTAACCATCTGCTGTGTGATTGTACTTCCACCTCGTTCGACTTCTGTGCTTTCTCCAAGCTTACCTTTAACTAAAATCTCTACTGCTTTTGCGGTTGATTGTAAATCAACTCCATGGTGGTCATAGAATCGTTTATCCTCTGTCGCAATGAAAGCATTTATTACTTTTTCTGGGATTTCATCATACTTTACGTAATCTGTATCTCTGTTTTGTCTAAGCTTGGCTAAAGTATTGCCATCTTTGTCGTAGACAAAACTGTTGTCCTCTTTTTTAAAAGTGCTTTTATTACTGCTCTCAATCACAGCATGTGCCTTATTGTAGCACTTGGCTAAAGCTGGCATAGTGCTGAAAGACAAAACAAAAGCATAGCACAAAACTCCTGTACAAGTAACAGTAATCAAACCAGCAAGAACTCCGAGAACTACTTTTAGAAACTTTTTGGAATTGTAGAAAATCTGTTTAGCAGTTTCCACAACTCCTTTCCAGTTGATTGAAATGTTTATTCGTTTTCTATGTGTTTCTTCTTTACTGTGCTCTTCGTTTTCTTTTGCCACATAGTGATTTAAATCATCAGAAAGTAAATTACTATAGATTTCATTCAAATCTCTCTGCCCTTTAATGTTCTGCATTCTTTTTGAAGCAGTGGGTACAGCCTTTTCTGTAACTCTACGTTTACTTTGTATTTCTGTTGTACCTACGTTACTTCTAACATTAGAAGATTTCATTGCAGATTTAATAGCTTTTGAACTCCCTCTTGAACTCTCTTTTGAACTTCTCTTTGCTAAATCGCCACCTGTTTTTGCGAAACTAGTATCAACCTTTTTATTGACTTTATCGTTTGCTTCTGTTAAAGATTTTGACTTTGCTAAAGCGGAACGAAGAGCATCTCTAGCTTCACTGTTATTATGCTCCAGTATTTTATTGAGATTCTCTTGGGCTAGTGATGTAGTTTTAAGATTTTGTGTTTTCTTATCCACGTAACCACCACCTTACTTTTCAGTAGAAGTACCCACCTCTGTACTATTTACTTCTGTACTATTCACCTCTGTGCTATCAGCTCCTGTTGAGCTTTCTTCTGTTGTTGATGCATCTGAGGTCTCTGATGTAACTGTAGAATCCGAAGCATTCGTATTAATAGTCTGTTCTGTTGTTGCTTCTGTGTAATTAAAGTTTGTATTTTTGATTACAAATTTAGTTACCTCTCTGGCTGTAAGAACCTCTTTAATTCTATCGTCAGAGTAATTTCTTTCCATAGCAGTAAGAGTGTCATAGTCATACTCCTTGGCTAAAGCTGTAGCCTTTTCCTTGAAATCAGCATCACTAATTTCTAATCCTTCTTCTTTAGCAATAGCTTCGCACATCATGTAATACTTAATGGTGGATTTAGAATACTTTTCTAAATCCTCCTTGTATGCTTTCTCATCACTGTACCCCATCTGCTTGATAATTTCTTTGTAAGAAATACCCATTGATTTAGCATAGTTTTTGTAGTATTTGATGTTGTAATCAATCTCTTCCTGCAGACGTTTTTCTGGATACTTAGTTACTTCTGTATTCTTAAGCAAAGCATCGGTAATAGCACTTTCCTGCGCAGATTTAAAGGAATCTTTAGCATCCTTGGCTAAAGCTTTCTTAACATACTCCTTGTAATCTTTAACAGTTTTGTAAGTAGTGTACTTAGCGATAAAAGAATCAGTGAGCTTATCAGGAACACTAACCTCTTTCTTAATGTAATTAATTGTTGTTTCAAAAACAGCTTTCTTTCCGGCTAAAGTTTTTTCCTGATAGTCTTTTGGAAATGTTACATTAACACTAACTTTATCCCCAGCCTTGTGTCCGATTAACTGATCTTCAAAAGTGTCAATTAAAGACTTTGAACCGATCTCAACATCATAGCTATCAGTAGTACCATTTTCAAAAGCTTTTCCATCAATTCTACCAATGAAAGCAATGTTGACGGTATCACCTTTCTTGATTTCACTTGTTGTATCTTTTTCAAACAAATCGTTCTCGGCTAAATATTCTGGAACTGCATCCTCCACATCTTTGTCTGTAATAGTATTCTCTTTTTCACAGTTAACTTTCATTCCAATGTACTGTTTAATCTTAAGATTATCAGTTTCAATTGTTTTCTTTTGATTTTGTGAAATGTACTGCTTAGTGCCTGATGTGTTTCCAGGATTTAAACACCCTGTAGCCATCATAGCTGAAAAACAAATCATAGCTGCAACAATTACTGGTTTTCTAAACTTTACCATTCTTTTTCTCCTTTTAGTTCTTAGTTAAATTTTCTATTCTTTAAGCAAAGGGATACTTTTTACTGAATTAGTCCAGTATTGAAGTAATCCGTAGCTAAAGCTACCCACAGCTAAAGTCATCCATGACTAAAGCTACCTGTCAAAGCACCCCTTTGCTAAAGCACCTTTACTTAGAATGCTTAATCAGGTAATCTGCAACATAAAACTTTTTAATCATCAATCTAATTTCATTGCGTACCATTTTAGCATTTAGCTCTTCTACTGTGCTAAAGCCAAATTCTTGAGCAAGCTTCTCCTGCTCTTTTTGATTGTAATCTTCTGTGACTTCAAGATTATTTGCTTTTGCAATAGCGGCTACAGCTAATCTCTCTTTAAGTTGAGACTTGGCTAAAGTTTCTATGTGCTTTGCATACTCTTTGCCTGTTTTATATCCCATGTTAGTTCTGTACTCTTTTTCACTAACATTTGAATAAAAAGCATTTGAGTTGTCTTTTTCGATTAAAGCATTTTCTATTTCTTCAAGTTCTTCTTTCGGATACTTTTTTACTTTTGTATGCTGCAGTAAAACTTCAATAGCTTTTTCTCTGTTAGTTTTTTCTGCTTTAAGTTTTGCCTGCTGCTTTAAATCTTCTTTAATGTATTGTTTGTACTTTGCTAAAGTGAAATAGCCTGTATGCTGTTTAATAAAATCATCTGTAACAACATTAGGTATCTCTACACTTTTAACAATGTAATCAACCTGTACGCTAAACGTGACTTCCTTGCCAGCAACAAAGCTATCCTCGTAGTTGCCTGGCATTGTCATTTTTACACTAAAGATTTCTTCTGGTTTATGGCCAATTAATTGTTTCTCAAAGTTGTTATCAATACTACCATTTCCTAAAGTCAAAATTAAACCTTTTACATCACTGTTTCTAAAGGAACTACCATTGTATCTGCCAGCGTAGTTTAAGCAGATAGTATCGCCTTCTTTTATTGGACTTTGGGTGTCATGTTGCTTTAAGTTCTCATTTTGGAGGTACTGTACTAAAGAGAAATCAATCAAATCATCCGTGACCTTTTCAGGTTTTACTTTTGGAATTTCTAAATTGTCGTATTGTTTAATACTAATGTACTTTGTGTTGCAAGATTTATATTTCCATACTTTAACTATTTTATGAATGCCACAAATAGCGAGTACCACAAGCATTACCGCAAGTACTGTAATAACTATAGCTTTTTTCTTTTTAAAGTTCTGCATTTGTATCACCTCCTCCTGCAGAGTTGGTGTTTACAGTAGTATTGTAGAAGCCATATGTAGTATCCCTGACAATAATGTAAATGTAATTTGCCAGTATTACAATAATAGAAAAGTAACTCAAAAAATTACTTTTAAAAGCGTGGCTGAACAGTGATAGTATTAAAAGAAATACTAAAGAAATACCGCAGAGAATTACTCCGGAGTTTTTCATTAATAATAGAATTACATCTAACATCTTGGCATACAACTTTGCATTGCTAAATAGCTTTGCTATAGAAACTGTGCTAAAGCTATGTCCGATTCCGCACTTAATCACTGCGAAATAAAAACACATCAAACAAAGAATCACAGTAATGTACACATTAATTATAGTAAGAAAAAGGTGCTTAAATTTCATAGCAACACCTCCTACTGACTGGTTTGTGTATTATTTAATTTCTTCTTTCTACACCCGTACCTATTTTGTGCTACTTTCTTTCTCTTTGTTCCATTTTTTCTAACTTTACGTGTGTTACGATCTTCAAAGCATAGATAATCAGCGTATGGATTTGTTTTTGTGATAGAACCTTTGACCATTGTTGAATTGCGTAAATAAGTATCAAAAGGTAAATCACTTTCAAAAGCGAAGTTAAGCAGTAAATTATCTGAAGCTGCATAGGTCTCTGGAAAAATTTCCCTAGCATCACTTAAATGTGATGATGGATACTGCAAACTAGGATTAAAATGTGTGAGCATTAATTTACTTACATGTGCATGCTTGGCTAAAGTGGCCGCCTCAAGGAATGTCATGTGGTAATTTTTAATCTTATTAATGTTGTCTCGTTCCTCGGTTTCACCAGACCCAATGTACATTCCTTCACAAACAAATAAGTCACTGTATGCTGCATACTCTACAATACTCTCTGTTGGTCTTGTATCTGTAACATAAGTTACTTTAATACCTTTACGTTCAGGTCCAAGAATTTGATCATTTTTTACTTTAACCCCATTAAAATCCCTCGTAGCGAATCCTTTTGATAACTCTCCCCAGGATCTTTTAGGAACTGTTTTTGCCTTCTCAACATTAAATTTACCGAAGTGTCTAAAGTAAAAACTGTAGCCATAGCAGCTGACACTGTGATTTAATTTGAAAGCATCAATTTCTAATGTATTGGCTAAAATAAAATCAGAATCACCTGTAAGTTCTATAAAATAAATTGGATACTTTAAAGTAGGTAATACCAAGTATAAAGAATTTACATACCGTTTAACTCCTTTAGGTCCAGCAATTATTATTCTATCAGTTCTGCCAGAATTGTGTATTTGCAAAAGTACCCCAGCTAAACCAAGAACATGGTCTGCATGTAAATGTGTTATTAAAATTGTGCTGATTGATTTTGCAGACCAACCAGATTTACTAATACCAAGCTGTGTTCCTTCTCCTGCATCAATTAAAGTAATATCGCCCTCAGCACGTAGCATTGCTGATGTTAATCTTCTATGTAATTGAGGAACTTTACCACTTGTTCCAATAAAATAAAAATCAAGCATTGTTTTTCCCTTCTGTTTTTAATAACGGTCATTGCCCCTTAATTTACCAAAAATTAAAACTATTAATGTAATTACAACAAGCAATGACATCGGTGAGCCTCCAGTTAGTAAACCAACAACCCACTCTGCTAAAGACATTACTAAATTAGTAATCATCTCGGCTAAAGCTGAAATGAAATCAGTAGCAGATAAAACCATGCAATGGTTTACTAACTGAATCACAGCTAACACCATCCTTTCTTCTTATAAAGAAGCGATGAATGCAATTTCATCGTCGCTCCAAATCTGGTAATGACACATTTTTAAATTTTCGTTTGTTGCTTTTAAAATACTGTAAAAAGCTTTTAAAATTTCTTCAAGACTGGAAAATTCTTGCACGTTTGAGGTTCCATTTTCTTTCACTTGGAAAGAGTTTCCAACATCACACATGCTAAAGTCATACCATAATAAAATTTTCTTAACTAAACTAAATTTTGTCATGCATTTTACACCTCTACCTCTGTGCAAGGTATTTAACGATTATCTGTGCTGCATCTCTCAAAGCATCGCAATCGCCCTTAACTCTCTTAAGTTCCTGACTCAAAGAATCACACTGTTTTGCCATTGCTTCGTTCTCAATTCTGAGATTATGATTCTCAATTCTTAATTCCTGGTTCACATTGGCTAAACTGCTATTGCTATCTCTTAAGTTTGCGATGATCCGTTTGAGTTCTACTACATCAGCTCTTGTCATTTCGAGCTGATTTTTTACCTCAATTAACTCTTTTTCTTCAGCTGTGTTGTCGTCATCGTTCTTGTCCTGTTCATCTGAGCTAAAGAAATTATTAATACTACTTTGAAGTTCCTCCATGTTTGAAGGCGTCGCATCTCTAATGAGCTTGCCTAAAAGTTCTGCATCATCTTCACCAATTCCGAAACGCAGTGTGGCTGTAAGAAACTCTGCATTACTTAATTTCTTACGTTCACTTGTCTCTTCTTTCTTAGGTGTCTCCTCTGTCTGCTCCTCTTTCTTATGTGTTTCGTCTGTCCGCTTTGCCTGTTTCTCTGCCTGATCCTCTAAAGCTACAATAACACTTCTTAAAAAATCATCTACTGTCATTTTATTATCTCCTTTTATTATTCTCTTTAATCATAATTCAATCATACTTGTACAAATTTTGCACTGACCGTTGATAGTACACAAACTGTTGTTTTCACTAAAAACAACTTTGTTCGGTGCAGTAAAGTATACTAAATTCTTTGTTTTAGCAGTAATAGAATCATTTGTCTGTTCTGTTTCTTGTAAGAAAGTTAAAGGGAATGGAAATGTCAAGATTACAAAACCACTTCCTTTTAAAACAATAAAATTCTTATGAAGTCTGTCTAATGTGTAAGAAGTACAGTGCTGTAGGAAACTTCCCAGTCCTACAATAGTCTCTGCACCTCCTGCCTTACCAACTTTTGTCACAGGAACAATTGCTTTAACTCCCTTAGCTAATCTGCTAAAACTACTTATACTTACATTGCCAACATATCCAAGAAAAAATCTAGGACTAACAAAGATTTCTGAATTATCGAGTTCCAACAAATAAATGTGCTGATTTGTACACAATGATTGAAAATTACCAATACCTTCTATCTTTGTTAATGTGGAACCCTCCAATACACTCAATCTTCCGCTACTTTTGCCAAAATACTTTTTTACGATTGCTGCTTTGCAATTGTTTAACTGCAGACTTACTTTACTGTAATGTGCTGGGCTAAAGCAGACTTCGTCACTGTTATCTTGGCTAAAGCCTGTTAAACTACAATAGCTACCTTTTGCTTCAATCGTTTGTACCTCGACACTACACAAATTACGATAGCTTTTTATCACTTAATTCCTCCTATTTCAGTCCATCAAGGAATGTACTAATACAAACACACTTAGCACCTTCCATGTCTGTCAAACTTTTGTAGACTACAATGTCCTCTGAAACCGTTGCAACATTGTGATACATTTCACTAGAGTTGCTAAACAGAATTACAGATTCCTTTTTAATCTTATTGTCATTTGGTGTTATTGAAAGTGATTTAAACTTATTAGTACCAATGCACCCAATGTCTCTCATTTTAGAGAGCTGCTCAACCTTAGAGATACCAACAACTATGACATCATCCCCATTAAATTTGTAAATCTGTTTTAAATTAATTGTTACATCCATCATGTATCCTCCTATCGTTTTATTAAAATTTTATAACTCAATGTTAATCTATCTATGTTTTTAGACTAACGATCTCCTATTAATTATTGCAACATTTTACAACGATTGACCTGCTATTAATTTTTATTTGTTAAAAATCTAGGTTAGTTGTGACACTAACCTAGACTACTATTCTTAAAATGAGAAGAGATGGGACAACCAGTCTCTTCTCCTGCCCTGCTCCGTTCTGAATCTGGGCTAAAGCCTTTCAGGGTCTTGGCTAAAGCCTAACGCTCTTTACGTCTGAAAAGTACTGTAATGACAGCTGTTCCTGCACACACTACCATGATAGCTAACAGTAAACCTATTGGACTATTGTCACCTGTTTTAGTTCCATTGCTAGTCTTTCCTTTACCGTTTGCTCCATTCTTGGAGGAGTCAGTACCCTTACCGTTCTTTCCATTCTTACCATTCTTGTTCTTTTTCTTTTCATTACCTGATGGTTTGACAGTTTTATCAATGCTAATAGCATCTTTATCAGACATTAAATCAGTTGTTGTCATTGCGACTTCTTGTCCATTTACAACGTAATTGCCTGAGATACTAACAGAATTGTTAAGATTTACTGCATTAGTTGCATCCTTCTTTAACTTAACATCGAACTCCAATTCAAGACTGTCTTTTGATGCTAATTTGTCAATTACCGCTGTAACACCATCTACAGTGACTTTGGCTGTTTTGCCGTTTTTAGTCTTAACAGAACTTCCTTGGCTAAACTTGCCCCACTTACTGATTTCTTTAAGCTGTTCGCTTGGTTCCTCAGTTACTAAGAGATTTGTGGCTGTGTTGCTTCCTAAATTAGTTACTGTGATTTTGTATTTTACAGTAGAATCCGGACCGTACTTTGCTGTTACTTTAGTACCTTCGTAACGACCGTCTTTAAGTGTAACTCCTTTAGTCTTGTCTGCTAATTTTGCAATGCGTAAGGATGCAGAGCTTTCAACGGAGATCTTGTCTGAATCTTCCATTGTTTTATCACTCTTAAGTGCTTCAAGAGTTGTGTTTGCAGAGAGCTTAGAAGCTGTTACTTTTACTGTATTTTCTAGACCCTTTGCTGTTGTTGCTTTTGAATTTAATTTAACCTTGAAGTGTAACTGAACTGAGTCGTTTGCTGGTAACTGGGCTAAAGTGAGAACCTGTCCGGACTCTCCATTGTCAGTACCACTTGAGACTAATTGAACACTAAAAGGTTCATCTGTACTTGCTGTAGTGACTCCCTGGGCTAAAGTGGAATCGGTTCCTGTAGTTGTACCAGTGCTGCCATTACCACTAGTTGTACCATTACCGCCATTACCGCCAGTTGTGCCATTACTGCTTCCAGTGTTGTCAAGGCTCGTGGTTGTTCCATTACCGTTGAAGGCTTTATTTAACAAGTCTGAATCTGTTGTGAGTGTTGTACTACCACTAGACTGTGTGCTTGCTTCTGCTGCGTTTACTATTAACGCTCCACCAACTGTTGTTGACTCAGTAGTCTTTTCTAATTCGGTAGCCTCTGTGGACTTCGTGTTTTCAGTTGACTCAGTAGTCTTTTCTGATTCGGTCGTCTCTGTAGACTCCGTGTTCTCAGTATCCTGCGTAGACTTCTCTGTTGAAGTCTGTTCAGTAGTTGTTGATGTAGTAGCCTGAGTAGACTGCGTTGCGGTTGTACTTCCTGTAGAGTTTTCTTCCTGAGCTAAAATGGAATCATTCTCATACTTAGCTTTGTAGTTCTCATTGTAAGAAACCTCTGCATTACCAATTGTTACTACCTTACCATTTTTAGTAGTGATTTCCCCTGTTTCTGGAATTACAAAACCAGCGTCCTCTTCTACCATCTCTTTGAGCTTATCGGAAAGAACGTCTTCAAGTCTAACATTGTAAAGATCAGACTTACCTGTGTTTGTTACTGTAACAGTATAGTCAATCTCATCGCCTGTCTGGTATGTACCTTCTGTGGCTGTGCCTTCGTAACGACCAGTCTTTTCGTTAAGTTTTTTACCTTTAGTTTTATTGGCTAAAATTCCAACAGAGACTGAACCGTCTCCAACAACATTGATCTCTGTTTCTGCAAAACTAGAGTCTGTGCTTGCAAGTGCATTTCCACCAATGCTGTAGTAAGGTAACATTACAACTTTGTTTGCTAGTCTAAACTGATTTCCACAATCTTTCTTTAATGTTACAGAGAAAGGAATTGAAACGCTATCTCCCACACCGAGGGTGTCGATCTGGGCTAAAGAGGTTCCTTTCTTTTCAAACTTAATTGCCTTACCGTTTGTACTTGTGAGTGTTTTGGCTTGGCTAAAGGTATTGCTTCCACTTACTTTAGCATAGCGATTATCAAGCGTTCCTTTGAGAAGAACATTCTTAAGATCACACGTACCTGTGTTTTTGATTGTGAGTGCGTATTTAACGGTGTCGCCTGGTTTGTATGCGATTCCAACTACATCTGCTGTAGCGTCGTTACTTGTATTACCAATCTTGTCCGCTGTGAGCGAGATTGTTCCTGACGGATTGCCTGGTACATTAATCTTATCGCTATCAGAGTCTGCTGTCAGTGCTACCAAGTTCTGCGAAGGATACTTGGCTAAATCATCGTACTGTGCTTCTAGCTTAACACTACACTCTGCTCCAAAGAACATGGAGGCGTTTCTTTTAACAGTTCCTTTTATTGTTAAAGTAATACTATCTCCTGCATTTAACTTATCAAGCGAAACGATGTTGTTAGCAACACTAGTCACCTTGACTTCATTACCTGCCGTAGTTGTGGCAGTACCAACATTGGAGAAAGTAACATCGTTGTTCAATGCTTTCTGTAAGTCCACTGATGGTGTGCCTGTTAGTTTGAGATTGTACAATGTTGTACCACCTAAGTTGGAAACGGTTACCTTGTACTCAACACTATCACCAGCTACGTAGTTACCAGCAATTTTAGTACCTTCGTACTTACCGTTGTTAAAGGTCACACCAGTTGTTTTGTTAGCTAAAAGACCAACAGCCATCTTAGGTGTACCAACAACATTAATTACATCTTCTGCAGTGTGCTTGGCTAAATCGGATTCAACAACTTCGTACTGCGTTGTACCATTTTCAATGTTAGCCCATTTAGCTGTAAGTGATACTTTATTCACTAACTGTTTGGCTTCTTTAGCATCTGATTTAATCTTTGCTAAAAATGTAAGCTTTGCAGTCGCACCAGAATTTAGCTGACTTAGTACAGCTGTGTTCTGTCCACTTGTAGTAACATTGGCTGTACTTTCTTGTCCTGTTGAATCTGTAATGGTTGCTGTTTTGTCAAAGTAGTACCCATCTGTTCCTGTAAGCAAAACAGCTTTAAGAGCATCGCTAACAGAGTCGGACAATGTGACATCATGTAAAGCTACGTTGCCTTCGTTCTTAACCGTTATGGTGAACTTGGCTAAATCTCCTGCTTTGTAGATTCCTGCAGTTTTACCAATACCAATTACGTCATCCTTATTGGTTGTTCCTGTATTAGTTTTATCAGCTGTCATACTTACAGACATTTGTGGATAATGTACAGCATACTTACCAATACTAATAATTTCTGTATCATTGTGCATTGCTTCATCAACTGGAAGTGCAACAATCTTAGAGGTGTTATTAGCAGTGTTTCCTGCATTTGAGTTGCCACCTTTAGTAGTGTTGTCTTCGGCAGAAGTTGCCTGAGCTAAAGCACCTTTAGCAGTATCTGTTGCGTTGGAAGTGTTCTCAGTGGTGGCGTCACTCTTTTCCTCTGTGGTATCATTCTTTTTCTCTGTAGAGGTGTCATCTTTACCTTCTGTTGTGCCATCATTAGCATTTCCACCGTCTCCACCATTAGCATTTCCACTATTGTCATTTGCAGTTTCAATCACACTTGCAGTGACATTTACACTATTTTTTAAATTTAAAGCTCTCTTAATATCTTTTCTTGCTGTCATTGTAAGTTTTAAATTAACGCTTTTGCCTGCCTGGATTTTATCAATCGTGAGGGACTTGGCTAAAGCTCCTGCACTGTATGAAGTGTTAGAATCACTAGAAGTGTCTGAAGTGCTTGGAGTATTGTCACTGCTGCTGCCACTATCACCATCAACGGAAACAAATATTTGTTCACCGGTATCAGTGGTTACATAGTACCCTTTTTGTAAGTCAAACTTAATTGTTCCGACATTAACTGAATTCTTTAATTCTTCACTAATTGTGTCGGTTACTTTGACATAGTGTAAATCTGTATCACCATAATTTTTAACAATAATGTTGTATGTGATAACATCTGGATACTTGTAAATACCAGGAGTTCTCTCACCTTCGTACTTCATTGTTTCGGAGTTGTAAGTTCCACCGGTTGTTTTGTCGGCTTTAACGCTAACAGATAAATGTGCACCTGAGCTAACACCCTGTTCACCAACTCGCATTAAGCTTACTCCTTTATCGGTAAGGATAGCAATGTCTGCTGGATCTACAGTAGTAACATCTGTGTAATCGTTTAAATTATCTGTGTCAAAGTCTAATGATTTCTTTGTAGTTGTTTTACTCGTTGTGCTGATGTCTGCCTTACTTGTAGTGTTGGACTTGGCTAAAGTGGAATCATCTTCCTCTTTAGGTTCTCCTACAGCAAAGCTTGCAGCTAATTTAACTTCCCAGTTTGGCATTGTGAATTCAATACTCTGTTCAGTTTTTGTAATTTTTAATTTACTTGTTACATCTTTACCAGTGTTGTCAGTGATTTGAAACTCTTCAAAATGATACCCTTCATTTGGAAGTGCTTTTACTATTACAGATTGTCCCTCTATAACATCGTATGTTATGTAATCTTTTCCCACACTTCGATTACTAACAGAATTACCAGTTATAGAAATACTACCATGATTAGCTGTTTTAATCCCTAATTTAGCAGTAGTACTTGCGTAAACTTGAGATGCTTGGCTAAAGCTCAAAGCACTTATCACAGCTAATGCTGTAATGCACAAAAAACCAACAAATCTTTGTAAAGAAAATTTCATTCGCATACCTATCACTCTCCTTTTAATTTTTCAAATTTAACTAGTATAACTTTATTAGCACAAGGAAACCACCTCCAATTAAGCTTAATTTATTTTTATTTGTATACTATTTGAAATGTAAAAAGCCTCAGCGTAATGCTGAGGCTTGGAGAAAGTATTGTAAATGTGCGGGGATACAAATACCTTCAAGATAGTTGCTGTGGCAAGACAGCACTGCTAAGCCCAACCGGGGAATTGGGCTAAAGAGATGGTAAGCTATGAAACTTATCATCTCTGAAAGCTAGTAAATACTGGCAGAATGACCGTAACGATGGTTACTCAGAGAAAAATACAGTGTACCCTAACCGGGCTAAAGTTCTGAATGACTTTTACATCTTACAAAACTATTGTAAAATCTTCTCCATTCTTTACGACTGTAAGATTTTGTTGTTCAACCACATCGTCTATCAAATCCTTTAACGAGTAGTTTAGTTCCCTTTGTTTTGTCAAGATTTTAGAAACATTGTACTTAGTACTTTTACCTCTCCATGCAAAAATTCTATCACTAGTGCTTAACGTTCCTAAATCTACAAAACCAGAATCATTCATTAATCTCCACTCTATTAAGCTTTCAATGCTTTCTCCACCAAGTTCTATTAATTTTTCTACTTTAAGAATGCACTCATTAACTTGTCTAAAGCTATTTCTACCAGAATACAAATGTGCATTGAAATTAAATTTACCGCTGACCTTGGCTAAATCTAAATCAACCCACTCAGCACACCTAACACCACAATTGTCTTTAGAACTAAGAAGCTCTTCTCTCTCCTCTCCATGTCCTAGAATTGTGAGATGACCATCTTCTTTTGTAGTGATTAAGTCAATACTATTTACTACTGTGTCTTTCCACTGCAGTTTTACTCTAATCCACCTTGTGTCATCTGAAATTGTATTTGCTACTACCTCGTTCCAGTAAGAAAATTCTGGACTGTAGTTTTCCCAGTTAAACTTAGTTCGCTTTCCTCTAATTCCAAGATTAAGCTTTGCTAAATGTTCTTTTAGAATTTCATGCAATACTCTATTTTCCTCTTTTGTTAAGATTGAAACTAAGTCTGCTGTGCTAAATCTATCGCATAGCTCTTTTCCAATTCTAAGTAACTCCTCATCACTAAGGCTCTTTTCTAACAGTTCTAAATTACTCCAAAACAATGATGGTAGCTTGTCTAAAACTTGTGCGATACCGGCACCACCCTCACCACTTAGCTTCTGTTTAATAATTTGTTTAACTGTTGTTAGACTGCCATTTCTTAAATCTTTAACAATCACACGATGTTCAATGCTTCTTGAAAATTTATTGTAATCTAAAAACTCTAATACTTTGATAGCTCTATTTGCAATTTTTCTTGACTCGGTTAAAGCTAGTCTAAAGCTTTCTGCATTACACTTTTCCAACGCTTTAACTAACCATTTCTTTTCACTTGTAGTTAATTTGTATTTTCTTCTCACTAAGCAGTAATCAACACAAGTAAGCAAGACATCAGCACTAACTTCACTTTCGATTTCGATGTGTTGGTCAAAAGCATTGTAAAAGTTAACTCTTGATTTTCTCGAAGAGTCCTCTAACAAATCACTTAAAAAAAATTCCATTCTCTTTTCCTTTCTTGTAAAGGGAGGTCTCAGACCTCCCCTGTCTAAGGCTAAACTATTTGTAACTTTCAATTTAACTGAGGACAAATTCCGACTATCTCTCACCGTTACGCAAATCAGTTAAATACGTTTAGCCAAAAACGTTAGTAATACTCCAATTCTGCTTTCCAATTTAAAGATTAGTAAAACTAAAATTTTTTCTCTTAACTTGTAATTTTTTATAATTAATGTTACTTATAGAATGGTTTTTTAATTCATTTGGAAAGAAGTAATTACAAATGCTAAAGAAGTGAAATTGTGTAGCTATAAAAACATTATTTTAGTTATTTTCAAAGATCTTTGCTAAAGTACAAGCTAAAGCTATTTGTGTTTCATTCATTTCATCAAAGTGATGCGAAACTTGGCTAAACCAGAGACTTTTATTTTCACTTAATCGTGAAGTTGTGCGTAAGAAATCATTTAGCACTTCCAAACACATTTTGTCAGATAGAAATAAAGCCAATTCTGGATTATCAAGATAGTTTGATAGCTTTTTAATCTTCTCCTGATTTTCTTTTAGCTTTTTATAACCTTTGAAAAAGTTTTCAACATTCGTACATTTCTTCAATTCCCTGTACAAGTTTCGATTTAGCGTATTAAGTATTAAAATCTCTTTTTCTGTCTTTTTGCATAACTGTCTTAAAGTGTACGATTGAGTATTAACTTCTTTTTCAAAATTATTTAATTGCTTGGCTAAATCTTTGGATAATTCTAATTCATTTTTACTTTTAGTCTTAGCTAAAGCGGAGTCTGAAACTTTGTCTGAAACTCTGGAATTTATACATTGCAACAGATATTCTTGCCAGGCTTGTAATTCTTCTTCTGTGTAATTTAATGTAAAATTACGTTTCCCCATTGTACTTTCCTTTCGCCATTGTACTTCATTTTCATCATTGCACTTTCTTTTCTGTTAAAGATTTACAATGTTTAATAAATATGTGTCCAAATACTTCTCTAGTAATTCATCATCATTAAATCCAGTCCCTTTGTAGAACTCTTCGGCTATACCTCCGCCTATTGCACTAATAGTATCTGTATCACAATCAAATGAGAGTACATTTCTTAAAAAGCCTTCATAGTTCTCACTTTCAATAAAACAACGGATTGCAACTGGCACACTGTCTTGGCACAGAGAATTTCATTTGTAATTATTTCGATACTGGGCTAAAGCTAGGTCAGCACCATATTGATATTGACTACTAGGATATTGGGAGACTGCGTATTGTAATATCTCATTTTTCGAAGCACCAGTTCTTGCAATGTAAATACACTTTGAGGTAACGACTGCACCTTTTATTCCTTCAGGATGACTGTGAGTGCATTCGGCTGATTTGATTGCGTATTTAATAACATCGCTTTCTTGGCTAAAGTGCTCTCCAATGAATGAGCATCTCATTGCAGAACCATTGCCAAAACTATTGGTGGGTTCTTTAGAACCTCTCTTTAGCCAATCTTTAAAAAGACCACCGTAGCTCTCGTCTGGATATTTCTGTGCTAAAGTGGTATAGGCTTCCGAGAACGGAATATCTTTCAGAATAGCTAGTTTGCAGGCTAAAGTTAAAACTGTATCGTCAGTGCAGAAATTCTGTTTAGTGAATAGTTCGCAGTGTTTCCAATCTAAATCTTTTGGTCTGTAAAATTCATAGATTGAGCCTGCAATGTCACCAAGAATAGCACCTATTACTGCCATTTTTAATTACCTCCTTTATTAAAATAAAAACGCATCAGACTTTTGAATCTAATGCGTTTTTAGAATTAGTTATTTATAAATCTCTTTTATAATGTATACTCTTTGTCTTCAAAAACAATAACATCGTCTGGTATTTTATTATCGTTATTTCTTGTTGATTTCTCTAGCTCATCAATTATTGATAATGCACATTTTCTACACACTTCCAAGTTTTTAAAACAAAAATGCACTTCTTCCTTTGTAGCTATAAAAATGTCTGTTGTTATCTCATCTAAAGCGAAATAATAACTTGTAAGTGAAGTAGCTTTAGATAGCAGTGAAATAGAAATTGGAATCTCCATTTCATTTGAAATGTAATGAAGTAGCGTGGCTAAATTGTTGCTTCGCAAAACTTCTGTATGCTTTTCTACACTATCTTCGTTTATATCAAAAGTATCGATGATGTATTTAAAATAGAATACGGCAGATAACGCTGTTTGTACAACTGTATAATTTGTCGCATAATTATGTGAAATAGCGTGTCTTACGAAGTTATAATTTTCTTTAGCCATTGCTAAATAAGTGCGATGTTTTGGTTTAGCATAATATGTAGAACTGTTATCTAATTTACTCACAGTAATAGTAATAACCTCCTTCTTACTTAGCTAAAGTTTATTGGAACATTAGCAGTGATAGCTTTTTTACTTAGCTAAAGTTTATTAGGATACCCACAGTAAAAGTCCTTTTCGCATAATGTTTTGATGTATGGTACTATTGACATTCCAAAAGTAGTCAACTGTGCTAAAGTGAATATCAATGCTGTCTGCTAAAAGAGCTTTAAACTTCCATAGATCACTTTGTTGCATTTTTTCTTTTACTAAAACAAAAACATCAATATCACTATCTTCTCTAGCTTTATTAACAGCGTAGCTGCCATGAAGAATTACTCCAACTACTTTATCACCATAGTTATCATTAAGTACTATGATTGCCTTGGCTAAATCGTTTGCCTTTGATTTTGATATTGTCGTTATGATACGATTATTTTTTACAATTGAAATGTCAGTATTGTTATTCTCTTCAATAGCAGCTAAGAGTGAATTGTGTAAATGATTTCCTATTAAAAATTGAAACTCCTTTGAACGTTGCATAATAACCTCCAATAGAATAATTAGCGACTTGAATGAATTAATTAATAACTTGAGTAAATTAATTCAACTCCAAGTATTTAGTTGGAACTTCTTTAGTTAACCATACACCATTGACGGATTGAAAGAAGTCATAGCCGTCTTTTTGCATCTGTTCCGCATTAACTTGGAAAATAACAGGTGTGCCATGACGCTTCCCAACATTGGTGGCTGTTTCGACATCTGTAGATAAATGTACATAAAGTCGTTCCATTGGAAGAAGTCCCTGCTCTTGGATTGCTTTTACTGATTTAACACCTGTTCCATGGTAAAGAACTTTTGGTGGTTCTTTCTTTTCTAACTCAACGTCTACAGGAATTGAATGCCCCTGATTTGCTCTAATTAGAGTTTTATCTTGGCTAAAGCTGTAACGCTGTTTCTTGTCAGTCTTTACAATTTTCTCAAGAGTTGCTTTGCTAAAGGCCTCGTTTTTATTAATACCTTCCACCAATTCATCTACGTTTGCCCATCCATGTTCGTCTAATATAATTCCGATTACTTCTGGTTTGTGCCGTAAAATCATACTAATGAATTTACTAAGTCTTTCTAAACGTCTTTCTCCTGTCTCTGGTTTAAATTGTCTTTTTGTTTCTGATTTGTATTGTTTTTTCTCTGTCATCTTATTTACCTCCGAGATTGTTACTTGGCTAAAGTGTAAAAAAACCACAACAATTACTTACTGCTGTGGTATTAAGCATTACGCTATTAAGTTTAAAATAAATTCATTTTTAGTAAATTTGTGTACTGAGCTAAACCACTGCTTCGCAAAGAGTACTTAGTTAATAAAACATTTCATTAAAATAAATTCATTGTTTTACACTCTTTACCTGCCTGCGCTAGTAATTGTATAGATTTTGGAAATATTTTTAAAACTTTATTAATATTTTCTTCTGTAATATAAAACTGAGTTATAGAATGTTTATCATATGCTGCTTGTCCGTTAGATTTTGTTTCCATTAGAAATGTATAAAATCTTTCCCAGCTAACGAATTTTATACAATCAACATAATTATATGTATTTTTCAATATTTTATCTAACTCAGGAAAATTAATAGTCTTTGCAGTCAATAGCAAGAACTCAAATGATTCTGGTGCCCAATAGGTAATATGTTTTGTTGGGTGCTGATTACAAGTTGAAATTAAATCTTTAATAAAACATCCAAAAGCTGCTCCATCAACAATACATAAGATATCAGTATTTTCTATATTTTCTAAGAAAGAAATAACTTTAGTATTTCCGTATGTGCTTGTAATTTCTATATTATTGAATACTTTGCTAAAGAATTCTAATCCAGATTTGGAATCTTCTGTGGCTATTAAATTTACATTTCCATTCATATATGTGAGTGTTGGATAGCGTTGTTGTAATGTATAAACTTGCTTCTTTTCTTCTTCTGAGTATTCATTTTGTAATCTATAAATTTCTGTTACACTATATGGTAACATTTTTAATGCTTTTCTGTTAATAAATACAAAATAATTACCAGATTCTTTTACAAATTTAGTAAAGTCAGAACGTTGTATAAATCTATTGTTTTCTTCAATAAAAATAATAGTATCAGTTAAATTCCCTAATTCCTGTTTCCATGTTGCTGTTAATGATTTTCTTAAATATACCATAAACTTAGCATTTGTTTCTACAGTGATTCCTGAACCTCTACCACTTAATAAATAATCATACATCATATTTAATAATGTTGTTTTTCCAGTTGCGCTGTTTCCTTGTATAAAAGTAATATTTCTCTTGATATCGAATTCGAAAAGTAATTTTTTATTGTAAACTTTAAAATGATATTTTCCTTTCATTATAACCTCCATTGTGGTATTAGATTAATGCTGCTGGGTTAAAGCACTGCTTCGCAAATAGTACTGTGCTAAAGTGAACTTGGTTAAAGTGGAATACCAGTTAAATGAATTCAGCTTCTGGAACGATACCGTCTTCTACTAAGTATTCTGCTTTAATGACTTCATCAACGTAGTCAACTGTGTTTTTTACAATCTTATTTGAATTCATTATTTTAAAGTCTATACCTAAAGGTTGGCAAGTTCCGAAATCCATTATGTGTTCTAGAAAAACTGTTAAATCACTGTTCTGCTCTTTTTCATATATCTTTGCTATTTCAATAATCCATTTTGCACAGTTATCTCCACAATTTGAAATGTTGTAAATGAATGAGGTGTCTTTCAATAATAGTATTAAGACTTTTACTCCTCCTGAGATATCTTTTGGACCTATTGGACCAAGTACCGGACTTTCTATTAAATGTGGGCTAATTACCTCTGAATTATCTACGTCTTTAATCATTTGTTTTACTAAAGGATCTTCTAACCATTCATCTTCCCATACATTATCGAAATAACGTGGGGCATCCGTTAGTACTTCTACGTTTCCTCCGCAATACCAAATATTTAACATATTATAATCTCCTCTCCATTTTTATATCTTATTTTAATCTTCTTCTATTCTAGTCTTCTTTTATTTTAATTTAGTAAAACCAAGGCAGGCTATGACACCTTGCTTAGCTGTAAGTAATGTGGGAGTAATGCATGGACAGTTCTTGGCTAAAGCCTAGATTCACCTTTAACAATCACTATGCCCTTTAATCTAAAGATACTTAGTTAAAGCGAACTGCCATACTCTCTTTTTATTTCTTTAATGAATTCTTCTTTCGTGCCCATAATTCTGTATGGGCTGTATTCACCGTATGCTTCTGGTCTGCTGATGGTGATTATCTCTATCTTACTCTTTTCAGTTATTTCTGAAACCTGGTGCTTTAACTGGGCTAATGCTTCCCCCAATACCGTTTTGAAAGCAATAGAACCAATCTCTTTATCATTCCTTACGATTAAATATACCACCGTTTAAGACCTCCTTAAAATCTGTTTCTGATTTTATTTTACCATTTTCATAATATCTTCGCAATAAAGCACCAATAATGTTAGGTATGCTTTTCTTATAGACATACTTGTGTAGCCATTGATTAAACTGTAAATCCCATGCTGTGTTAAATTGTATTTCAATAGGATAATGAAATTCGTCCATTTGATAATGAAGATGTACCCCTCGGTATCCATCATCAATAGTCTTTCCATGGGACATATCACTAATTCTAAATTGTTCTGGCAGTTCCATGGCTAAAACGTCATCGTAATTAGTGTACACTGATCTAAAGCCTAGGATATCATTAAAGACTCTATTGGCTTCTTTAGTGTAATAATAACGTTCGTAATTATGTAGCATTGAATTTAAATCTTTAATCCGGAATGGAATATTAATGGTTGTTAGTATAGCTTCGTTGTTATAATGATCTGTAACTGTTTGAAGTTCTTTGAAAAGTTCTTCTTTGCTAAAGCGTCCTAGATCTTCTACGAAACTAACACCTAGATTGGACTTAACGGAGAGCTTCTCTAACTTTTCTAGAGTAAGTCCGCACTGTGCTAAATTGGAAATGCAAGGATTGTTTTTGTCTAGCATGATTAAGTGTTCACCTCCTTTCGAGTAATAAAAACGGATGGATTAACTCCCTCCTACAAATGTAAAAATGGAGGGATTAACTTCCTCCTATAAAAATAAAAACAGAGAGTCTAACAACTCTCCTACGAAAATAAAAGAGTAGCCGAAGCTACCCGTAAAAATAGTTATTAAATTAAAAAAGCTATTGTACTGTGCTAAAACCAAGATTCATAATGCTCGCTTCGCTCTCGTGATCTAAAGATACTTAGCAGTACTGCCAACTTGATTCTTGGTTAAAGTACTCTCCAAGGAGCTTCATCGTTAGAAGCCTTAAAATTGTAAACTGGTTTCATTATGTTAATAGGAATAACAGTTTCTTTAATAACATCTATAATGTCATCTAAGGATTTGTATGCCATTGGTGCTTCGTCTAAGGTATGTTCATTTACAGAAGTCGTGTATACACCTTTCATAGCTTCTTTGTATTCTTCAAGACTTATAGAACTTTTAGCTTTTGACCTTGACATAATTCTGCCAGCTCCATGTGGAGCGGAATAATTCCATTCTGAATTACCTAGTCCTATAGCTAAGATAGAACCATCTCTCATGTTAATTGGAATCAACACCATCTCATTTCTGTATGCTGCGATTGCACTTTTCCGTAAAATCATTTCTTTTGTATCAATATAATTATGTATTGTATGGAAAGAATCTAACTGGGTTAAACCACTTTTCTTCAGAATTATTTCTGCTATCTTCTCTCGATTTCTTTTTGCAAACTGCTGGCAAATTTCAACATCATGAAGATAGTCATTAAGATACTTTCCTTGTAACCAACACAAATCTTCTGGAACAGTTAAACCACGATTTTCAAATTCCTTGGCTAAAGCTTCAAGTGCCTTTTGTATTAACTGTTGTTTGCCATCAGCTCTATAAGAAGAAATTAGTTCCTTTCTTTTCGCATAGTACTCTTCTTTACCATGACATAAATCGATTGCAATGTTTTGATAAATCTCTGCAACCTGTTTCCCAAGATTACGACTTCCTGTATGAATTATTAAATAGAATGTGCCATCAGATGCTTGGTCTATTTCGATAAAATGATTTCCACCTCCCAATGTTCCCAATGAACACAGTAGTCGTTCTTTATTTCGTAATGACTTATAACAACGCAAATCTGTGAAAGAAAACTCTTCCTGTGCCATTTCCCATACCTGCATGCCTGAAGGAATGTAATGACAGATTTCATCTATCTTCTCAAAATCTAATACTTTTTCTGCTAATTTTACTGTGTACATTCCGCATCCAATATCTACACCAACAATGTTTGGACATACTTTATCTGTGACAGTCATCGTTGTTCCAATTGTACACCCTTTACCAACATGTACATCTGGCATAATACGAATGTGACTATTTTCTGTCAATTCATAATCGCACATCCTACGAATTTGTTCGACTGCTTCTTGCTCAAATACTTTTGCATAACAAATTGCTGTATTTACTTTTCCTTTTATTTCAAACATAAATCTCCTTTCTACTTTTTATCGCACTTTGGCTAAATCATCATAGAATTCTCGGAAGGAATAATGATCCTCACGTTTGCCGACAATGATGTGGTCAGTGAAGGTTAAACCTAACAGTTCTGCTGCTTTATTTAACTTTTGTGTTATATCAATATCTGGTTTGGATGGTGTGATACTACCACTTGGGTGATTGTGTACAATAACGAATGTAGAAGCGTTTGCTAATAGCAAAGAAATCATTAAACCACGAGTATCAAATAGTGAGTTGTTTACTGTACCACGATTTAACCTAAAGAAATGTAAAGGCTTGGAATTTGTGGTTAAAGCAATTACAAAAATCTCTTCACTAATCTTTTTATTAATTTCGAATACATCTGTCATTAATTTTACTACATTGTCCGGTGTATTTAAAATTTCCACTTTTTCATAATTAATCACTTCGATCTCTTTTAAATAAAGACTATTATCCTCACGTTGCATTACTTCTGAAACTTTAATTTCCATTTGTATACCTCCGATTAAATGTAAATGTTGTACTTGGCTAAAAACCAAGATTCGTAATGCTCACTTTGCTCTAATGATCTAAAGATACTTGACAGTACTGCCATCTTGGTTCTTAGTTGCTTGAAGTACAGTACTGGGCTAAAGCTGATTTAATATCTGATATATCTCAGGTCCGTTCTCTTTCAACTTTTCCCATGCTATTGTACATTGTTTACAATGAAAGTTTTTCATTTTATTAAGTATTACTTTCTCTTTGTCGTAGATTGAAGCAACTGGAGGACATAATGCTGATTCCCCCATCTTAATATCACCATTAGGAGCAATAGCTGGTGTACAGTTTTTACCTTTTAGGTATAACGTCATAGAAATTCCATTTAAATGAAAACCATGTTTAGCAAGTAATCTAGCATTAGTACATTTTGGCCCAATAGTATTCCAATTCTTTTCTGAGTAATTTTTTAATGCTCTACCTTGTGGATAAAGGCACCTATCTTTATCGTTAGGTAAGCCGGCTAAAGGGTCTATGGTGGATGCAATTTTATTAAGCCAATAAAGTTCTTTTTCTGTTAATTTATCAGGATAAAATCTTGGATCATTAGTGACCTGTATGTAAATAGATTTCTTTCCGTATTTTTTAACAAGAGCTTCAACGTGGCTAAAGATCTCTTTATTACGTACAAGTTCACGTCCGTTGGTAATAAATAGTAATGCAGAAAACTTACCTGCTTTTAACCACTCTTCCTCAATAATATCTAACATTGCTAAAATGTTAGGATGTTCAAAAATCTCTCCACCAGAAAAACACCATGTTGGAATGCCATACTTTGTTAAAAAGTTAAGAACATCTTTTAAAGTACTGATTGACATATTTTCACCATCAGGTTTACAATCAGATAAACAATGATTACATCCCATTTTACAAGCATACGTTAAGTTAATTAACATAACAATTTCTCCTTTGACTCCTTCTATAATTTTTCTATAATTCCTCTTTGATTATGATTTTTCAATCTTCTTAAGTCTACAATTATTTACAAACATGTATCCCTTAGAGTGTGCACTACGTTGCACAATAAAACTACAAACATAATTTCCATCTTCTACGGCTTTATTGGTATTCCACAACAATGCATGTGGTCCATAGTAAATAGCATATAGATGTTTATAACTACCTTTAAAAAATCCTCTATGATCTTTCGGTACATGTAATAGTTTTACTTTTGCATTCTTGTAAGTTTTACCAACTTCAAGCACGTTGTCTGTTTTACTTTTAATGCTTGTAATCTCTTGACTATTGCTTGACTCCCTTCGGCGCTTCGCGCCTTCGGTCAAACAACTGGGTCGCTTCGCTCCAAGCTCGCCTGCGGCTCGCGATGGCTGCCACTGCTGTCGCTGCTCTTGTCTAAGGCTTGGTTGCGTAGTTATTTCAATTTTTTCCGATTGATCTAACTTGGCTAAAGCTAGCTTAACCTCCTGCAATTCTTCTTGGCTAAAGTTCTTGGAAAGAACTTTGTAGCAGATTTCTTTGTCACTTACTTGTTTTAGCAACTTCATTAGGAAATAGTAATTGTATAAAAACAAAAGTCGTGCATTGTTAAATGTCACATTGAATGGTTTGTTTTTATCGATACTGTGCAAGCTATACCGATCTTGTGTGTCCAAGTAATAAAACACTTCTTCGTTTCCACTAACATTTCTAACTCTGTATCCATAGTAGTTGTGTTCGGTATCCCAGCTGGAAAATATTTTATCAAGCATCTTAGCGTGGTTGTGCTTGGCTAAAAGTTTTGCAACGAATGAGATGTTAACGTCTGGGCTAAAGCTGAAATGTTTTCGCTGTAAACAATCAAAACAAATAGTTATTAAATCATCTTCTAATAGGTAAAGCATAGAACCTTGTACACTGTGTTTACAGCAAGTGCAAGTACACTTTTTATCTTTGTAAGATATTAGTGAATAATTTTTAGTTTTGTCGCTCATGTAATCGAATGAGAATAAATAATACCTATTTCCTTTACTCTTAATAACCTTGAGAATACGTAATATGTAATTAACATTTGCATTGCTAAGGTAAGTCATTGTAAGATACTTTATGTCACTCTCTTGCACTAATGAAATCATACGCACTTTCCTTTCTTTTTAAGAGTTATAGTGCATATTGTGTCGAAAGAAGTGTTTAAAAGAGTTGTTTGTGAAGGTGTTTTGAAGAGTTATTGATAGTGTTTGAATAGACATCGAGAGTGTTTGAAGAGTTATTTGCAGAGATGTTTTAAGATCCTGCTAATGTGTGTTAGAGTTTGTAATTTATTTATGTTATTTTAATTTCTTGTTGACCTCTTTATGTATTTCTCTTCGTACTCTCTTTTTAATTACTTTATCTACATTACCTTTTGATAGGTTTTCTATGTCGTTTAACATAGAGGCTGTTTTACCAAATTGTCGTGATAATTTGTAGATGTTACTAACTAATTTACTCATATGTTATCTCCTTTTCTAAATTTGTTATCATTGCTACTATTGTATGAAGTTATCATAACTTTTCACTAATTATCATTTCTTTTCACTGATTATCATTACTTTACAGTAGTTATCACTAATTTTCATTTCTTTACAATAGTTATCACTAATTTTCATTTCTTTACAATAATTATCATTGATTAAGATGTGAAGTTCCCAGGAATAACAATGTTTTGGTATCCTAGGTTTTGGCTCTTAATAATACTTCTATGTAAAGAACTGAGCTAAAGCGGTGAAAGGCATGTTAATCCAGTTGCATTTTCTTTAAAGTCTTCTTCATCCCAAATTCTGTATAAGGTCTTAACTCTTTTTAATGCAAATGGGTTTTTTGAATAAGGATTATTTGCAGTGTTATTGTAGCAAGTATTATAAGCTATATCTCCAGTATCAGATAAATTTTGGATTATGAATAGTCGATCATAGTCACTCTTTCCAAATTTGATTATGTAAGTACATAAACTTAGATTAAAAAATAAAATAGAATAATCTGTAATTCCACTGAAATCTATGATTAATGGGTATTCAGATTTATCTAAATATTTATTAATCGCAGAATTTAAAATTTCTGCATCTTCTATATCAAAAGCTGTTTCTAAAAATTCATTCACTTTAATTATTGCCATAATTAAAACCTCCTTTAATTTTCTAGGCTAAATGCCTATGGTTTTAATCTGTAAAAGGTATTTTAACTTAAATGTACTTGTACATTTAAAAAAGAATCATAGTTCCACATGTACTAGAATTATCTGTAGAAGATTCTCTATTTTCTGTATCTGCGCTTATATTAGATATATTTGTATTAAGTGTATTTGTAACTATATTAGGTGTAGTTGGATTTTCATGATCTCTGTTTCCACTATGTAGATTTTCATGATTTGGATCTTCATATGTGGTATAAAGATTAATCCCATTTATTGTACAAAAGTCTTTATCATCACTAATGTAATTTGTAATCCCTATAGATTTTAAATGTTCAATTACAGCATAATCGAAAGTATCGCAAGTCATAATAGGTATAGCTTGGCTAAAGATGGAATCATAATTAGCCGGAATTACTACAACTTCTACACGAGAGATATAAGTTTCATGTAAAACTTTTAAAGTCAAATCCAATTTTCTCTTATAGCGTCTTCTTTCTCTTACTATTTTCCTGTACTTCTTTTTCTTGTAGAATCTTTGTCTAGTTCTATATTTATAAATCTCGAATTCATTTCTTTCTATTAAAGAACATAGTTCTGTAACATTTAAATTTGTTGTATATAAAATATTTCCGTTTTTATTAAACTTTTAATAAATTTTGGATAAAATTGTATTTGATATTCTGAAATAAATCCATTTAAAGCATTATGTGATATATTATTATAGCAAGCCCACAGTAATACATTAGTGTCTACAGCAAAAATTTCATTTGGAGGAATAGAATTAATATCAGCAGTTCTTATATCAATAATATTTGCCATTTAATTATCCTCCTCATCAATATTTAATAATTTATACCCTAACTCTCGTAATTCGTACTTATTTAACCCATCAAAAGGATTATCTATAGTTTCTTCATAGCAATCTTCATACGAATCTTTTGCATAATCTGGTAGATTAAATACTGTAATTAAATTATCGTACTTTTCTTTGCCAATATCAAAAAGAATAGAACATAAACTTGTGTTAAAAAATAAAGGAGTGAAATGTTCTACCCCCTTGAAATCTAAAAGTACATGTTCATCAGATTCTATATAAGGTATTATTTTTTCCTTTAAAATTTCTGCGTCTTCCATATCAAAAGCTGTTTCTAAAAATTCATTCACTTTAATTATTGCCATAATTAAAACCTCCTTTGGTTGTTTAATTAAATTGTTATTAAAAATCTTCTACTAGGCTAAAGACCTTAACTTCCTAATCTATATTCAATTACTGATGACAGGAGTACTGGGCTAAAGCCCTTTATGATTTAAAATAGATTTAACTTAGATAAGCTTGTATTGCTCTGGGCTAAAGCTTTGAATTCATTTGTCGTCATGATTGAGAGATGTAACGGTGTTAACCCTTCTAACACTTTTATGGTGGCTTCTTCCTTCTCATTGTCTAATCCTGCTATGGCATCGGTAATGTAGTACACATATTTGCCGGCGTCGATTAAACTTGACACTGTGGCTAAAACGCAGCATTCTGCAACAACACCTGTGATAACCACACTGGATGCGTTATTGATCGCTTCTTGAATTTCTTTAACACTGTAAGAGGAATAGGTTGATTTGTCATAACATTTGCAGTCTTTACAACGTAGTTGTAGTTTCTGGTCTAAATCGTTATACCACTGGTTTGCATTGATTTCTGCGTTCTCTTTGTTGTAGTTCTTCCACACTCCTGTTGGATGTGCTGAAGCTATGTAACGTGTGAGTATTGTGTTGTCTTGGCTAAAGCGACCATCATTCAGCAAGTCAAGAATGTTAGAGAGGGCATTGTCATAGTTCTTGCATTCCCAAGGTTGTCCTTCTTTGTAGACGTTTTGCATGTCAATAATAAGTAAAAGTGGGTTATTTAAATAATCATTCATTGTCGAGTCTCCTTTGCCGTTTTGTAGTGTATTGAGGATGCTTGGCTAATGCTAGAATAATTTCATTCCCTGCACTGCTTTGGAATTATTATTATTATCGTTGGAACCGTCTGTGTTTGCATTGTTCTCATTTGTATTGTCTGTAGTTAGGTCGTCTTTATTTAACTCCTCTTCTATCTGTGTTATTAATACATGTGCAGTGTCTCTAATTCTTTTTAATGAGTGTCTTAACAGACTTTCATCGTTCTCTTCCCACCCAACAATGTATGGGAATGAGTAATCACTTGTATCCAATCCTAAGAAAGTACTTACAACGAATGCGACGCTTTCAGCTTCGACTTCAGCTTGATTACGTGAATTATGTTCATCTTCATGTAAAATTGAATGTGCAATTTCGTGAATTAAGGTCGATAGATTTTCGGACTCACTCATACCTTCTCTAATTGTAATTGTATGTGTTGTAAAATTACATGTTCCTTTACAGGTGTCTTTGGCTAAAGCTGCAAACTCTATTTTGTAATCAGTAAGCTTGGCTAAAGCTGTGAAGAGTTTTTGATACCCATTCACATCTTTCACAATAGATACTGGGCTAAAGCTTGGAAGCTCTTCCCCTTCTGTCTGACTGATATCGAATACAGCAGTTGTTCTAAATCTAATGTACACTTCGCTATCTTCATCGTCTGGGTCTTTCTTGTATTTCATTGGTGCAAGAATTACTATTCCCTTTTCTCCTTGCTTTACATGTCGATTAAACTTCGTTTCCCACGCTTTATATCCGGCAACTAAGGTGGCATTAGGGTTTTGTAGATAAATTAGTATTGTGTTGTTAATACTATAGTTTGTGAATTTAGAAAAGGTTACTAAGTATTTCTGATAACGTTCACTATTGAATAGTTCTTTTGTTCCGTGTTCTAGCTGTGTTAGAATTTTATTTACCTTTTCACTTCTTTTGATACACTTTTCACTTTTAGTTGAATTGTTCTTCATGTTTGGCCTCCTTTTGGATGTGTGGGGATGTGTAGGGATGCACTTGGTTAAAGTTGATTTGACTTAAGCTGTGGTTGCCTTGGCTAAAGCGGCAACCAATGTGCTGATCAACACAGCACTGTAGCATTATTTTTCTATGCTTAATATTTGGATATCATAGTCAGCACCATTAACATCATTTATCCAAGCTATTTCTCCGTTACTGTTTATGCCGTACCAATCTGTACACTTACCTTTCATTCTATTGAACTCTTCTTTGCTTAAAGTTTTATCTGTTTTAGCACTGTAGGAAAGTGCAAAATCTTTGTAAAGTTTTTCCTTGGCTAAAGCTAAATCGGTAAAATACTTTTTCTTAGAAATGTGATCTGTGAGAATTCTAGTACTACGTTCTCTAATAGAAATAACAATGTAAATCATGATAGGCCTTCTTTCTGTTTCTGATTTATTTTAATTAGAATATTAAATTTAAAAACCCAGATGAGCTATGAAACTCAACTGGGCTAAAGCTGTTAGGCTGTTAAGCAATCTTCTTGTCTTCTTGTCTGCTTGATTGTCTTCTTGTATATGTTCAGTTGTACTTTTGTTATCTTTTATTTTTAAATTCCTGCAGCATTACAATACATGCAGCGGCCGATGGCAACATAGTAAAATCTTTACCGTCATGTACAAACTTATTTGGAAATACATCACATTTTAAAAGATCTTCTAATGCTATCCAATAAATAAAGTTTCCATCTGTAATCATACTTTCTGTAGCAGCAAGTGGTTTTTCATTACAATTAATTTTAGTATTTTTACTATTAAATGCATAAGTTATTTGTTCTGAAGTCATTTCTGTTTTTGCATAGAATAATAGTTGTGGTTTTCCGCCCTCAAGCACATCTCGATAGGCTGCAATTAACTGTATTGGTTCGTTATTCTTGGTTATTAGTGTTTTAAATGGAATTCCGAGTTCATCATTGATTTCTTCAATAATGGCATTCATTAAACCATCTTTTGTAAATAGATAAGACTCGTCTAAGGCGTATTTAATTTTTAGGCTTGCTGTAACACTGTTCGAATAGGTCTCTTCACCAATTGACATTCCCTTTTTTCGAAATATCAATGCTATCTTTCCGTCAGCACTTTCCACAAAACCATTAAACCCTAAATGATTTGAGAGTGAAGAAGTTTTTAATGAATGAATAAAAGGACCACACTCTAACAGTTCTCTTACACTTATTCCCTCGGCTAAAGCGTAATCAATAGCACGATTTGTTACTAAAGATTTGTAATAATTAGTTCTTCCCGTAGTAATTGTGAAAGTGTTGGAATCATCACTCATGTACCAATCATCAACACGTATATTTATACTGTTGTATATTTTGGCTGAGCTAAAGCTTTTGAATAATTCATTAAAGTTATTGACAACAATGCCTGGAAGTTTGTACTCACTTCCTGGGCAATCGACTATTTCAACGTTTTTATCAAATAATCACGCATCCTGTATAACAGGGAATGTAGTCACGCCTGTAGAATTTCTTTTCTGAATGAAATTCTTTTCCATTGAATAACGTTTTAAAAGCCCTTCGTAATCTGTTGTCAATCTTTGTAAATTTTTACCCATAAGACTACTCCTTTTTTTTAATAATTTATTTTTTGTAAAACAAAACCCAGAAGAGCGGTGAAACTCAACTGGGCTAAATATCTTACTTCGGTACTCTCGTACCTGCCAGTAAGAATTTAATGCTTGTATAGTCCTGTGCTAAAGCGGAACTAATGTGTGGTTGTTGTTCCACAACTTAAAATACTTTTAAATGTAGATTTCGGTGATTTGTGATTATTCCATAATCTTCTTTTGAGGTAATATCTCTTATCTATTGTTCTATTGTCCATCCATGTGACATCTATCCAATACCATTTTCCACTGACCTTAACTCTGTTCCAACTATGGAACCCATTTGCATAACCTGTGTAGTATTTACATGGAATATTACAAATCTTGCACATTGACCAGAATGCATCGGAATAGTCCCTACAGACTCCTGTTCCTTTTTTAAAGAGGGTGCCTGCTTCAGAGTTGTCGTAATTACCTTCTTTGTATTTTGTATGCTTACAAATCCACATTGCAATTTTATGAACTGCTACTTTGTCTGTATCGCCATTGTGTACACCCACCTTACGGACAGCTTTCTTGGCTAAAGCCCAGTATCTGCTGCGGCTTTTGACTGTGTCTCCTTTTGTACTGGAAAGGGTAAGATAGCAGAGTGTATTACCTATTCGCCGTTTTTGCATATCTTTACAGCTGTTATCTGGATTGCCTGGTATATTTAGGAATTGCTTATAGTAGCTTTGTGCGCGATTAATCTCGATGAATCTTATAGTTGTAAGTTTTGTTCCTGCCATTTGATTGATTTGATTTATCATTGGTTTTATTTCTTCGTATTTACCTACGTAACCGATTTTTCCTTGTAATACTCGGTTGAGGACTGTATTGAGAGGTGTGCCATGGGTGTTGTAGGTGTTGCGATGTAATTTAGTGTTTAACTCTTTTTGGTAAATCTTTGTTTGTATTTTGACTCTGTTTTTGTATTTTTTATTCTTATGTTTGTTCTTTTTATTCTTATGTTTGTTCTTTTGTTTCTTATTATTGGAATGTGTGGTTGCTTTGGAAGATGTGGGGGTAATGTTAAGGCGAGTAGTTGTTTTGGCATATGTGGGTTGCGTGATGAGAAATGCCATTGTGAGTAGTGCTATTGTGAATAATGCTATGGCTACTCTAAGATGTGTTGTTGCTTTTAGGTGTGTTGCTGTTGCTTTTAGGTGTATTGCTGTTACTTTTAGATGTGCTGCTGCTTTTGATTTCATTGTGTTATTCCTTTGCTAAATTGGTTTTAGATTACTTGGCTAAAGCTGTTGAATTGTTTGGAGTACTGTGCTAAACTAGAGATTCGTCTCTGACGTGACTGCCATCTCTAGTAGTGCTGGGTTAATTATCTTAATTCCACATAATGCACATTGGCTATTAATGCATTCTTTTGACCTAATTCAGTTATTTTGTGATTTTTCCATAGTTTACGTTTTAAGTAATAATTTTTGTTGATTGATTTACCGCAGTCCATCCATGTTACATCAATCCAATACCATTTACCTTCAATCTTGACTCTGTTCCAACCATGTCTCCCTCCTCCGGTAACTGTACCAGCGTAGTATTCACATTGTATTCCACTTACTTTGCACATTGCCCAGAAAGCGTCTGAGTAGTCCCTACACACTCCTCTTCCTTTGCTAAAGAGTGTTCCGGCTTCCGCATTGTCGTATTGACCGTATGCGTATTTAGTGTGCTTGCAAATCCAATATGCAATTTTTCTAACAGCTTCTCTATCGGAATCGCTATTCTTCACTTTAGCCCTTCGGGTAGCTTGCTTGGCTAAAGCCCAGTAGTTCATTCTTTGTTTAGCGAGATTACCTTCTTTATCGTATAGTCGTAAGCAATAGATTAGGTCAGACGTTTTATAGTGTACAAATTTATTGTTGTATGTAGCATTGTATGTGATTTCATCGTCAGTCACAGTTTTATACTTTGCTTGTAGGAATGGTTTGTAATAATTTTCATCCTGTCCTGGTTTGACTTGTCTCCATACGACAAATGTGGTTCCGCTTTTTGAATTGATTTCGTCTTTGATTCTTTTTACATCTTTGAATTTACCTACATAGCCAATTTGTCCATTAGTGACTAATTTTACTATGGTGCGTAACTCTTTATCTTTAAATCTTTTGTTTAATTCGTTTTGGTAAATGTTGGATTGTATTCTTATTGTCTTGTGTGTTTGGAATGTGTTGGAATGCTTTGACCTCTTCTTGGACTTCTGCTTGGATCTCTTCTTGGACTTCTTCTTGGACTTCTTTCGGATTGTAGTGGAGTTTTTTCTGGAGTGTTTTGACTTCTTCTTGGAATTCTGTTTTGACTTCTGTTTTGACTTCTTCTTGGATTTCTTTTTAAGTTGTATTGTTGTTGCTGCTGTTGTTTTATGTCCTTTACTAACTGTTTTAGCTTGCGTTGCTAAAGGTGTTAATAATACTAAGGTCATTAGTATTATTGCTGTTAAAATTAAATGCTTTTTTAAATGTGTTATTAAGTTTTGTTGCAATTCTTTCATAATCTCTTCTCCTTATTAAAAATAAAATCCCAGAGAATAATTAAATCCTCTGGGATTGCGTTGCCTGATGTTTGCTATTAATTTGCCACTTTGCTAAAAAGTTTGCTTTGCTAAAGCATTAAGTGTAATTCTGTCTTTTAGAAAATTATAGATTTCTGTACCCTCCTTTTTACCAAAAGAATGTAATGAGTTTACGTAAAGTTCTTTTTTAGAGTGTGCTTCTGAAGCTGTTAAAAAGTCGATAATTTCACATGTTTTGTTTTCAAAAGCTGTACCTGCCAATAGTAACTTTAATTCACCCAGAATTCTGTTTCGTTCTTCCAATTTTGCAGATTCTATGTCTAAATCATATGAATATTGTTTAGCATTAATAATAAGTTTACGAGCTTTATCACTTTCTCCGGAGAATTGTAAGAATAAACTCTCAAGACTCTTAGATTTAAATATTTTTATAGCATCCGTAGAAGGTTCTCTATCAAAGAAATCAATAGTTGCATTATAACCCTTATCTTGACTAAGAATACCTATCTCTTTAACTCCTCTTTCAGCAAGTAAACCACATTCTGCTGCAATGTAAAAATCAAGAGCGTTCCTTCCGGTCTTTTTTAATTTAACTGTTCTAAAGTTACATTGACTTTTGAGAATAGGTTCCAGATACTCTTTTTTAATTCTTTTACAGTTATTACTATAAAATATTACAAAAGTATCCTCTGAATTAAGTAAATCTACTCCTTTTAAATTTCGAACATTTTCATAATCAACTAAAATAACTGCCATTTTAAATCCCTCCTTGTTTTTATTATTTTATAAGGGATACTTGGCTAAAGCTGGATTTACATAACTCCGATCTGTAATTATTAGGAAATGATTAATTGATTAATGTCTGAGCTAAAGTGAAGGCTATTACCTGTGCATGATAGACATTTAAGAGTCTCGGCTAAAGTGTGTGAATTCTCACTTCTTTAGTAAAAATAAAAAAGTCCCAGAGAACGACGAAATTCTCTGGGACTATGTGATTGATTAATTTGTTTTATTAAATTTTAGAATTATTACTCAGTTAACGCTGGCTCGACTTTGCTAAAGCTGTTAGGACTTTGCTAAAGCTGTAATGTTTGTGATGGTCAAGTAATGCTTTGGTAGCAGCTGTGCTAAAGCTGTGGTCCGTAGTGGTCTTGGCTAGAGCATTGAATACTCCCAGTCGAGAAAACTACTAATGTGAAATGATCTGATACCTTCACGCTCCGCTTCAATTAGAAATGGAATTATATCATCCACAAAGATAACGTCTTTTAAATTAATGTTATGCTCGTTACAGTATTTTAAGATGGCAGTTGTTTTGGATTTGTCTCTAGAAAGAAATAAATGTTCAGAAATCATTGGATAATTCTTAGCAAGCCAGATTCCTTTATCCTGCATTTCTTTCTCTGCTAAACAATGCCCTACTACGATATTCTGTTTTGATTCACAAGTTTTCAGAACTTTTTGCATATGTTTAGATGGTTTTCTATGTAGAAATACACCATTTTCTATTTCTTTTAAACTTAGACTATTCATAGAACCATCTGGGTCTGCTACATGATCGTTGAAGCGATATGGGGCTAAAGTTCCATCAATGTCCCAGAATACATATTTATCTTTTAAATCCATTTTGATTATACTTCCACTGGTTACGATTCCGTTAGTCATGCTAATCCTCCTGTTAATGTAATGAGTTTAGTTAGGGTTGTAATCTTGGTTAGAGCTGTGATCTTGATTAGAGCTTTTCTTGTAAAAAATAAAAATCCCAGAGAACGATGAAATTCCCTGAGATTGCGTTTGTTCTTGCATGCTGTTTGTCTAGGCTAAAACGTTTGCTAAGATTTAGTTGTGTTGTTTGACTTGGCTAAAGCAGAGCAATGCCTAGCTCTTAACTGATTAGAATAATAGCTGGACTAAAGTGGAATGCTATTTATTCCAACCATTGCTAAAGTAGCCTGGATTACCATTCTCATCAATGTGCGCCATTCTTGAGTCAATCAAATCTCCATTGTAGGTGGTTCCATTTTCACCAATCAATGCAGAATCTTTATAAAACATCTGTGAATCTAAGAATGGTCTTTGAATAAATCCACCAATCTTTCGCTGCCACTGTGCATACAATGTTGCATTTGGAGTCTGATTGTCATAGATAGCACCATCTCTGTACGAAGCTTCATCTGGGTACTTTTCTAAAGACCAACCTCTAAAGACATAACCTTTTCGTGTAAAGGTATTTGTTGGTAATGTAAATGCTTGAAAACCTTTATGCGTTATAGAGGCAATAGAGCCGGTACCACCATTAGAATTAAAACTTACAGTAAAATCATCAATGTTCCAAATAGCATACAAAGTTACAGTACCACCATTCTGTGTTGCTTGATAAATACTTCCAGCTTTGTATGCCTTACCAGTTCCATCTGGTTTTGTATTCCAATAGAAGAAAGTACTGTTGTTTTTCTCTGGGGCTAAAGAGTTTACATAAATATTATGATTACCATACTGCATACGATTAGGATAGTCCCTCTGATCTGCAGAAATAAGTTTGAATTTTTGTGCATTTGTATTGCTATTATAATTATACTGCTGTAGGAATGTACCATCTCTGTCTTGACTCTGCCCACCTTTAACATCGAGAACCTGTCCCGATGACTTGTTATAAATGTTTACTTTACCATTTCCGGCATCTTTTAAATACCATAAATAGTCATCAGCAGGTTGAGTCTGCTCCCACAATTCTACACTTTTACTAGTGAGTTTGTTGCTACTACTTGGACTACCACTTAAGTCCAGAGCTAAACCATTTAGATAACTTGTAATATAATAGTATTGAGTATCTTTGTATCTTTCGAAAATCCATTTAGTTTGTGAGCCTCCACAACCATTCCATATTACAATAGGGTCAATGCTTTTTTCCATTTTTTTATTGTAAACATGAATATACCTACCACCAGTCAAACCAGATTGAATGTAGTAAGTACCGTTTGGTACTATAACACACCCATTTAAGGTCGTTTGTGATTTTTTGCTAGATGGGAAATGCCCGCCCTGTAGATTGTAAACAACATTATGCGTATAAGCTGTCCAACTGGCAGTAAAAGTTCTGTTTTTACTACACACTGTAAATTTAGTACCACCAGCATAAAGCTTATTATCATTTTCATCTGTCCAACCATTAAATTTGTAACCTGTCAATGTTGGTTTTGGTAAAGTCTCTACTGTACCACAGTTATCAGACCTTTTAACAGCATTACTGCTAATCAAATCATCTTTAAGTTCATAAGTGTACTTAATTATGCTGCTATTTGTTGTAAGTGTGGCATTATAGTAATTACCTTCGCTAGTACTTAACATTCTAGCTTGCGATAAATTCAATCTAACAAGCAAGGTTATCTTACGATCTGCTGTCTTATGTCCAGCATTTGTTGAGAAATCATATACGATTTCATATGGTGCTAACTTTTCACCATTTACTGTAACGGATTTTTTTCTACTTGTTCCAGAAACAAATCCAAAAAATCCTCCTGTAGCAGATCCACCTGTTTTAACACTACCTGATAAAGAATAATGAGCCTTAAGTGTAAAAGATATGTTAAATAGTACAGTGTTATATCTATCGCCACTACTATCTGGTACTGTTCCACAATCAACGTAATTTGCCGCTTTACCTTTAGAATTTAAAACAGTCAAGTTACTGACAGCAGTACCTTGCGTTATTGATCCCTCTGATACACGTACTGTATGACTACTTTTGGTAAAAGCTCTTTTTTTGTCTATATCGCCGTTTGTTTTAAACTCGTTTTCTGTTCCACTAAAAGCAACAGAAATAGGTAAAGTCGCATCACCAACTTTAATAGTACAACTACCCGACTTTTTGTAAGGTCTATCTTTAGCAAAAGCTGTATAAAAGAAAGTACCTACTGATGCTAAAACTAAAGTGATAGCTAACAGAATTAAAGCTAACTTTTTCTTTTTTGAATATGACTTTTTCTTTTCTTCCAAGAATATCACCTCTCTTAATTTGTAATTATTTAGTTACAAATGTTTTTAAGGTGGTATTCCAAATCTCTTCATAAAACTTCACCCTTTCTTATTTCTTAATTTATTTTATTTTGGTACGTGGCTAAAGCTAGTCTGCTGGAGAGCTTTGCTTGTTAGGGAACTACTTGGCTAAAGCACTGCAGTTGAAGCCTTGGTTAAAGCTCTGTTATTGACTTTGCTAAAGCTGGGTAGCCTACTATGCTAAAGCTTTGGAATTGACTTTGTTAAAGCACTGTAGTTAAAGTCTTGGCTGTTGTTTTAGCTAAAGCATTGTACCAAAAATAAAACCCAGCTTACCGGTGAAAGCAAGCTGGGTTATGTTATCTATTAAGTTTTAATGAGGGTTATAGTAAGAGATTACTTTATAATCAATTTTCGTTATTATTTTTAATTTATTGTTTACTGAGCTAAAGCTCTGACACTTCTGTCTTTGCTGAAGCCAAGTTTAATAGTCTCAAGTGAATACTTTTTATACTGAGTTGTTTTTAACTACAATTAAAAAAGCTGTTAGTAGATACCAACAGCTTTAGCCCAGTTAACAAAGATTTACTAGAGTAACTTACCTAAGGCTAAACTAGTTACTTTGTATTAGTATTATAGTAAAAAGAAAAGAATTAGTCAATAGTTTTAGTCAGAATTCTGATTAGTATTTTTGAACATTTTGTGAATTAACTAAGAATGCAATTGACTATGTAATTTCTTATGTGATAAAGTGTATCATGTAGTAACTAAAAATGCCTTGTTCCAGACTTTACTGGAAGGAGGTAGCCCTATGAAAAATATTAATATTTGGATGTTGATCATTACCACTATTGGTGTTTTGTTTGCAGGTGCACAGTTCGCTTTGAGCGTATTGGCCTACATAAATTAGAATTAAGCCACAGTTAACCTAGATTTACTGGAACATTACCGTAAATTAGTTACTACAAAATACCTAAAATCCCGGAGAGCGATGAAACCCTCCGGGATTATTTTTTGTTTTGCTTTATCTTACTCTGTAGCCTTTAAAGATTTTAGCGTATGTCTTTTTAACCTTTCTTGGTACTTTGATTACCATCCGCTTGTTCACTTTGCTAAAGCACTTCTTGCTTGCAGTTTTCTTAGTAAGCAGTGCTGTCTTAATTGTGACTGCTTTGAGTTTAGGGCAATTGTTGAAAGCTTTTGCTTTGATTACTTTTACGTTAGCTCCAATGGTAGCTTTGGTAAGTTTTTTACAGTTTTTGAAAGCGTTGGTTCCAATGCTGGTTACCTTGTAGGTAATACCTTTAGCTTTAATTGTACTTGGAACAGTGATGGCTCTTGCTTTAGCATTGGCTTTACTAAAGCGTACCTCAGAACCGGCTTTTGTTACTGTGTACTGATTTCCACCAACGATTACTTTAGTTCCTGCCTTCGGCATTGGGAGCTTTGCTAAAGTGGTGGTCTTAGTTTTGCCACACTCACTGCAAGTCCAAGTCTTAACCCCAACCTTTGTGTAGCTAGGAGCTTGGGTTACTTTACCATTGTCCCATGTGTGCTTTGCTAAAGGTAAGGACTCGATTTCCTCTTCTCCGCATACAGTACACTTACGACTCTGTTCTCCCTTTTCAGTACAAGTGGATTCCCTCTTGATAGTCCATTTTCCCCATTCGTGGGAATCTGTCTTAGGAATTGTAGTTCCTTTGTTAAGAGTTTCGTGGCAAACCTTGCACACTTCATCTCCAGTGTAACCATCTTCTTTACAGGTTGGAGCTTTTGCCCCTACTGTTTCGGATTTGTGTCCAGTAGCTTTGAGAGTTCTTTCTTCCTTTTCGGAACACTTAGAGCAGATTCTCTCTTCTTTACCATCTGTAGTACAAGTCTGGGCTAAAGTGGTCTGCCATTCTCCCCACTCATGTCCGGTAGCCTTAAGAGTTCTTTCTTCCTTTTCGGAACACTTAGCACAGGTTCTTTCTTCTTTACCATCTGTAGTACAGGTCTGGGCTAAAGTGGTCTGCCATTCTCCCCATTGGTGTCCGGTAGCCTTTGTGATTTCTTTCTTAACGTAACCACACTCAGAGCAGGTGTAGTCGATCTCTTCATCCTGAGTACATGTTAACTCTTTAATGGTTGTGCCTTCACCAAAGGAATGCTTATGGCTTTCTCCGCATCGAGTACACTTACCGTTCTCGTTAGACCAGTCATGTCCAAGCTTTGGAATTACTTTTCCCTCTTTTAGGGTTTTTCTGCAGACTTCACAAACTGTGTTGCCTTCGTGTCCGTCATTTGTACAGGTTGCTGCTACACCTTCCTCTTTCTTAGGAGTGTGCTGAGCTAAAGGTAATTCATGTCCAGTCTTGATGGTTTTTCTACAAGTCTTACACACTTCATCGCCTGAGTAGCCTTTAGAGGTACAGGTGGAATCCTTTGCCCCAACTAATTTTACATCATGTCCTGTTGCTGGAATGATTGTGCGTTCCTTAATGGTTGTGTTACAAACAGAACAGTATTCTCTGCCCTTGTAGCCATTTTCTGTACAGGTTGCAGCTTTGTCTGCTTCTTTTACTACAGTATGTGGAATTGTTGGGATAGCTCTTTCTTCTGTTTTGGAGCAGATTTTACAGGTACGGATTTCCTTTCCTTCTGTAGAACACGTTGGTTTTGTAGTGGTTGTCCACTCTCCCCACTGGTGGTTATCGGTCTTGGCTAAAGCTTCGACCTTAGTCCCTTTACAGACAGAACAGGTGTAGAGAATTTCTCCCTCTTCTTTACAGCTAGGTTCTTTTGTAACTCTTCCTTTGTCCCACTTGTGGCTATGATTTGGATCAACACGCCATTTAGCGTAGAGCGTCATATCACTTACGTTGTCAATAGTAATTTTAGTTAAGATTTTGCCTGTGCACTCTTCGTTATCATACCAAGCAACAAATTTGTAACCTGTTCTCATAACTTGACTAGTTGTTGGAAGTGAGTATGTAGTGCTGGCATTCTTAAATGTGCATGTCATTGTGTAGCTATTTGTATGGTTTACTCCGTTAATTTTTATTGTACCACCGGTGTAAACTAAATTAACTTTGTAGCTTGTTTTTGCCCACTGTGCGTACAATTTACTTGGAATAGTAGTAAGTGTAGCATTTGGTTTGTAGCTTTCTCCAGTTCCATCTGCTTTTGTATTCCATCCTTTAAAGATATAATTAGTTTTTGAGAAACCACAGGAAGGCAAAGTTACCTTAGAACCTTCACTTACAAACATTGGTTCTGTGTCACCAATAGTTGCACCGTTTCCATAAAAATGTATTGTTTTCACATTTTCATCTGTGAACATTACTTTTCGATTTAACCAAGGAGATGTGGCTGCATCTTTGTAATTTACTTTATCTTTTAATGATGCTGGTAAAATTGTAGGCACTGCTCCATTACTCGTTGAAACGGAAAAAGCATGGGTTCCTATACTACTGATGCTATCTGGTAGTGAAAATTTGGTTGTTTCTCTCATCTGGTAAAGAGCATAGTTTTCTAACGTGGTTAAAGCTGTGTTAGATAAATCAAGCTGCGGAATACCATAGCATGCATAGAAAGCGTAGCCTCCAATCGTTGTTAATGTGTCTGGTAAAGTAATCTTGGCTAAAGCTGAACAGCCATTGAATGCTTTGGATGGCACATTAGTAAAGGTTGATTGGCTAAAGTCTAAGTTTTCCAACGCCTTGCAATTAGAGAAAGCCGCAGAACCAATAGACTTTAAATTACACTTATCAAGTCCTTCAATGTTTATTAAGGACTGACAATTGTAGAAAGCCTCATCACCAATTGAGGTGATTGTGCTCGGTAACTTAATGGTCTTGAGATTTTTACAGTATGCAAAAGCTCCTTCAGGAATGCTTGTAAGTTTTGAGTTTGATAAATCCAGTTCCTCTATGTTAGAGCATCCTGAAAAGGACCTCTCACCCAATTCATTAAGATTAGGTGCTCCTCTGTCTATCACTAAAGACTTTAGAGTATCCATAGAATTAAAAGCATCGTCTTTAATTTTAATCAAAGAGCTTGGAAGTTTAATGGATGTTAAGTCCGCAGTAAGTCCTCTAACATACGTAACTGGGATTCCATCAATGTCATTCGGAACAACAATGTCAGAACCATTAGATAAATCAAATTTTTGCAAATTTAATCCCCAATTTTCCATTTCATCCCAAGTGTTTTTATCTGTATCACTATTTGGATTATTTTTATCATAGTCTAAAGTAAAATAACAATTAGCTTTTTTGAGATAACTGTTATTATCAAATACCATATCAATTTGATTTGCCCAAGAATGTACATCCCAATCTGCTACATAGTTTATTGGGTCACTAAGTACCCATCTTTTATTTTCAGAGTCATAAGAAAAAACGCAAGCATGCTTGGTACTTGAAACATAACTAGAAGGAATTCCTTCAATTTGACATAATCTTTCTAAAATAAGAGAGTACTGTCCACATGCACCAATTTTCTGTTTCCAAGCCTTTTCGAGAGATAAACCATCATACTTAATATCTGTAGTCATTACACTATGCACATACTTATCCAGAGTAATTATCTTCTCATACTCGGTCTTGCAATCCTTGATGGCTTCGTCGGCACAGGATTTCATGTCTAAGTACAACTCTGATGTTTTATCCACGTTCTCTGGCAGCATACTCTTACTTGGGTCTTTGTATTTCTGTATCAAGTCATTTACTTTTTTGGTTGCTGTGAGTGCTGGGAAGTAGGTTTCTGGATTTGCGTAAACACTGAATTTTTGTGTTGATTTATCTAAAGGATCATAACCTGGATTCTGAATATCACCTTTTTGAAGTTCAAGACTATAATTATCAAGTTGAAACTCTTCACCATCGTAACGCAAATTACCAGTTAGTCCACGCCCATTACCATACGTTTCAAGATTATAAAACTCCAATGTCTTTCCATTCTTAAGGGTTCTTTTAGTCAAAAAATGCTCCCCATTTGGGAGCACATAATAATTGTTATTTTCCTCTTCAGCCTGAGTAGTCGGTGTAGCTGCTTTGACTAACTTTGGTGTGAAAAGTCCTCCGAAAGTTAGTGTCGTGGCTAAAGCTCCGACCAATAAAAATCTTTTTTTCATAATTATTACTCTCCTTTTGTTTTTAGAAGTTTATAGTGAAGGCTTGGCTAAAGCGTGGTTTACTATTACCATTTTAGCACACGAGTTGTTCTGCGTAAAGAGTTATTAAGTCTTTATTGAAGAGTTATTTAAAATAGAAAATCCCGAAGAGCTTCACTACTCTTCGGATCTAAAGACACTCTTCAGGACTTGGTGTTAATATTTAAAAAGAATCTGGGAAAGTCACTTCTCCTTTTAGTTTTAATGCTCAATATTTCCTCTCTCATAATTTACCTCCATTTTATCATGTTTTGTTATTTTAGTAAATTATAAGTGCTGCTAGGCTAAAGTGTGATTTACTACTACACTATTACACTTTAGTTTGTGAGAGATACTTTGCTAAAGGCTTAAATACTGGACTAAGGCCATTAAGGAATTCGCTTAGCCAAAGCTGGATAAGAAAATCCCAGAGTACCTAGCACCACACTGGAACTAAAGGCTCTCTGGGCTAAAGCTGGATAAAGAAAAATCCCAAAAGACTTTGACATCTTCTGGGATTGTTTCTTAATTAAGGCTCCGACACTTTCGTCTTTACTAAAGCCTGATTTTAATTATAATTAAAAAAGCTGTCAGTAACCACTAACAGCTTTAGCCAAGCTAATAAGTAAACAGAATAGATTTTAGCCACATCAATTCAATCACTTATTATTTATATAATAACAAAAAATACAAAAAAGTCAAGAGTAAACTTGCAATAACAAATTTAATATGCTATAATATAAAAGATTTAGTATTAAATGTACTCCTATTCTGTATTTGTGAAATTATAGAATGGGAGGTTGAAAATGAGAGAAGATTTCAGAGTACTAATAGAAATATTAAACACATTTAGCAACATAACAAAAACTGCATTATATATTAAAGCATATTACGATAAAAAGTTTAAATTAAAAAGAAATAAACATGATAAGCTAAGCTAATAAAATATAAATACAGAATGGGTTTTAGCCACATTTACTAAATCATTTAACACATGGAAATTAGATGTAAAAGTCAAATTTTCCTTTTACAAAAAAACATTTTCAACATTCCCAAAAATCCCGGAGAGCGGTGAAACTCTTCGGGATTTTTCTTGGCTAAGGCTTTGACGCTTCCGTCTTTGCTAAAGCCTGATTTTAATTACAATTAAAAAAGCTGTTAGCAAACACCAACAGCTTTAGCCAAGATAATAGGTAAGATAGAACAAATTTTAGCCACATTTCTACCACCTAAAATAAGTCTAATCTAAAAATACACAAAAGTCAAGTAAAATACTTGAATTAATTAGAAGTATATGTTATATTAAAATAAATTTAGTATTAACTACACTCTATTCTGTATTTTTGCGGAAAGGAGTGGAAAAATGACTAACTATGAACGAATTATTTTAATAATATCATTTTTAGAGTTAACATGTTCAATTGTACAAACATTTTCAAATGTTGTATTTTGTATTTAATAATACATAAATTATCAAGATAATAGGAATACAATTTAAGTATAAAATACAGAACAGATTTTAGCCATATTACTAAATTTAGAAGATTGTCAGTAAATATTTCAATCTTCTTTTATAGATCATTTTTCCACCCAAAAATCCCGGAGAGCGATGAAACTCTTCGGGATTATTTCTTGGCTAAAGCTCTGACACTTTCGTCTTTGCTAAAGCCAAATTTTAGTTCCAATTAAAAAAGCTGTCAGTAACCACCAACAGCTTTAGCCAAGTAGATAAGCAAATAAATAGCCTTTAGCCACACTAATTAATCACTCATCATTTATATAATACTAAAAATATAGAAAAAAGTCAAGAATATATTGTAATCATTTTTACAGTATGTTACAATATATCTAAATTTAATGCAAAAATAATTCCTATTCTATATCCAAGAATAGGAGTGATAATATGAATTTTTATAACACAATAAAAATAATAGCAGCAACGGTAAACTTAATTTATGCAATAGTAAAAATGTATATTACAATAAAATATTAAAATAATAAATTATAAATATACATAATTGCACCAAGTAGATTAAATAAGTATTAGATATAGAATAGCCTTTAGCCGCATTAAATATAGAAGATTGTCAGTAAATATTTCAATCTTCTTTAAATTCTTATCACTCCTAAAATCCCGGAGAGCGATGAAACTCTTCGGGATTTTCTCTTGGCTAAAGCTCTAACACTTCTGTCTTTGCTAAAGCCAAGAGGATTAATTAAGCTCTCATCTTAAGCTCTCTTCTTTGGTTTCTTTCTGCCAATGCACACCCAAATCTCTGTTCCAACTATCATTATCATAGCTGCGATTAGTGGCAAGTATGTCTTTAAATTGTCTTTGAAACCTGTATGTGGTACTTCAAAACCGGCATCGTTGTCAACCTTGTAGGAAACGCTATAGAAATAGTAAAGTTTCTTTTCACTGTCGTAGACTGCCTTACTTGTGTCTGCCTTTAACTCTTCTGCCCTTTCTTTGGTCATAGTTAAAGGTAATGTGACTTTAATAGGCTCTTTCAGGAGAGTGTATCCCTTAAGTGTTTTCGTCTCGGTAATCTCGTAATCACCCGGGGCTAAATCGTTAAAGAGAACCTCACCTTCATCTCCAGTTGTAGCTGACTTGATTAGCTCTCTGCTGTCTCCTTTGATCTTTTCAATCTTGAAGGTTACACCTTTGAGCTTCTTAATACCGCTCTTACCGTACTTCACAATCTTAACCGAAGCAGGAATTGTTCGGTTGTGGAATGTTCCTGTAAACTCGTGTAAATCTTTGTTTACTGTGAAGCTAATGTAAGAGTTACCTTTTGCATCTTTTCCTATTGTGGCATTCTTCAGACCATCAATTGAATCGAACTGGTAACGGCTTTCAGATCCTGATTCTGTTACTCTGTAGTCACCCCAATCGAGGTTATTGAAAGTAACACTTGCTTAATGTTTTCTGTTGCAATCATCGGAGATGAAAACAATGCAATTCCTCCAGCAATGCACAGCAGTCCAAAAAGTTTTACTATTATTTTCAATCAATCACTCCTTTGGTTTTGTGTTGGTGGTGTTAGGACTACTTAGCTAAATGTTCTCTTACTTAGCAAGATGCTCTTTCACTTTGCTAAGGCCTTTGAGTAAAACTATCATGGCTAAAGCAATAGCAAGACCAATGATCGCTGCTTTCTTGTAAGCATTCATCCATTGCGAGTCTTTGCTTCTATCATCTTTTGCATTTTCTTTTTCTTCTGGAGTGTATTTAGTTCTTATTCCAGTTACAAATAAACGATGAGAGTTAACACCATACGGAGTACACGTGATTAACGTTACTAAATCTTTTCCTTTTCTGATTAACAAATCTTGCGTTTCTTCTGGTAAAACAACTTCTATTTCAATTACCCTGTAGGCTAAGTCCTTGCCTAAAGTGTGGAGGAAAAACAAATCTCCCTCTTTTACCTCGGTTAAATCTGTGAATAGCTTTGCGTTGTTAAGACCCGTGTGACCTGTTAAAACCGCATGGGTTGATTTGCCACCAACTGGTAGCGATGAACCTTCAAGGTGACCAATTCCCCTTTCAAGAGTACTGGCTGCTGTTCCGTGAAATACTGGTAAATTAACATTAATGCATGGAATTTCCAAATAGCACATCATACCACTTTTATCAATGTTTAACAGATTGTTGTAAATTAAACCACTTTTGATAGCACTCTTAGATTCAACGAAAGGGTCAGTAAGTTCTACCTGATTCTCCGCTAAATCTGCATTGTACATCTGTGCCTTTTTCCACATCTCTTCTTTCTGTTCTTCCGAAAGAGATTTTTCTTTCTTTTTGTAGTTGTCCACAGTAATGTCAGCCTGATGTTGGTTTACGAAATTTGAAATCCAAGGATAGAACATCATAACAAGACTGGCACCAATGAATAGTGTTACTAGTATCTTTTTTACCATTTCTCACCTTTTCCTTTAAATGCAAAAAAGTCACACCTAAACTAATAGATGTGACTTTTTATTCTACTAAAGCTTACTTTGTAGCTTACTTAGCTAAAGCACTTTGTAATTTGCAGTTTTAATGACTATCTTAATTTACTGCTTTGCTGTTGCTTAGTTAGCTTTAGCTTTTTTCTTTTTGTCTTCGGAAATGATGTAGAATCCAATTACAGCACCTACAATACCTACGATTGTTAAGAAGTAAACTCCTTTACCACCTGTCTTAGGTAAGCTGAATCCTTTGTGGTTTGTGATGCTCATCTTAACGTTAGCGTTTTCGGAATCTTTAGCTGTCTTGTCTGCTAAAGCTTCTACTGCTGCACTACTAAGAGCGGATTCGCCATACTTGCACATAGCTGCCTGAGCACCATCGATTGTTGCTGTTGTTGGGTTGAGTGCTCCAATTACCATAGCATCTTTGTCAGTTGTACCTTCATTAGCTGTTGGTAATGTTTCTCCATTGGAAAGTGTAAGACTTGTAGAGTCATCTTTAACATGCTCTTCGTCATGATCTTTGTCTGCTGTCATGTGGTATACTGCAGAAGCTGTAATTTCTCTGGAAGCCTGATTGATTGTGAAATGAATCTGGTTCTGTCCAATTGTGTAGCCTTTTGCAGTGTGTACCTCAGTGAGCTTGTAGTCATCACCTTCGATACCATTAACAAGTAACTTACCTGTTCCTTCTGGGCTAAAGATTGTAGCATCTTTCTTATCTTTAGTCTTACCGGAAACGTAGTAAAGTCCATCAGCACTCTTTGTTGCTGTTACATAGTAATCTTCTGTTTCGTTATAAAGAACGAACTGAACGGCTTTGAAGTCATCAGCTTTTGTATTGTTGTCGGAGAATAACTTGGTTAAATCAACACCATAGGAGTATACGATACTTCTGTCTTCAAGTACATTGTAGTAACCTTCAGAAGTTCTTCTCCAAATCAGGGAAACATCATTAGGGTTACCATTGTCACCGAGTACAGTGTCAGCACTGGATGCTAAAGTAGCTGTGTAGTAAACTACTAAGTAGTGCTGTCCATCGTAGTATTTCTCTGCGATTTCTTTAAGACCTGCAGGCTGTACTGTAATGTCAACTGCCTGAGAGTCATTGCCTTTGTTTGTAGCTTTGCTTGCTGTGAATTTGTAGTTAGCATTTTCTCCAGCTGCTTCCCAAACGTCGATAGCCTGAGTTGTGTCGTTAACATCTGCAGCTGCTTTGTTATTGTAGATAGCGATCTTAGCATCATCGTTGTAAACAAGACCTTTGCTCAGAGTATCGATGTACTCAAATCTCTGAAGTCTTGTTGCTTTACTTGTGATGTTAGGAAGTTTGGATTCCAGCATGAAACCAAGTCTATCGCCTTCGCTGGCTGTTGTAGTTGTGTTCCACTGGTAATCTGCTGCTTTCTTTTCTTCTGTTAACCAACCTGCTAAATCTTCGCCTTTCTTTCCATCGTCGTTAGTAACGATACCAGGAGCACCACTTGCTAAAGAGTTCTGTTTGTTAATCTTTAAATCTCCAGCCGTGTTGTTTGTTCCTGCGGAATCATAGTTAAGACCTGCTGTACCGTATTCATTACGTACTTTTTTCTCGATTGTAGGATGACCTGTCTGATTCTTAGGGAAACAGTTAATGTCGTAGAACCACTGATCTCCTTCAATATCTGTCATAGGAATCTGAACAAACCAAGGATTTACTGTTTCTGTTACGTTCTCAGGAACTTTAGTTTCAACAACTAAGTACAGACCTAAATCTAAGTTGTCTTTTGTTGTCATACCATCTTTGTCAGTAGGTGCCATTGGTGTACCTGCAGCGTGTTTGTCATTAGCTGTTACAATGTAATCTTCAAGTCTATCAACTGCTGTAACACCTTTCTTGTTATCTGTACGTTTTCCTTCATTTGTGGTTGATCCGCCTGCACCTTTAGTACCAACGCCTTCACCAGTTGCGTATGTAGCATCACTGTCTTTCTTGCCAGCACCATTATAAGTGTCAACATCTAAAACGTTTTTAAGTGCTACTCTAATCTGTTCTGCTGTAAAGTAGTTAACATTATCTACCTGTGTTACGGCAACACCATCAGTTCCTTTCTTTGCAGCGTCATAAACTTTAAGACCAAGAATAGCCATTAAGTCTGTGTCCATTCCGTAGATTAACTCAATGTCTCCATTAGTACCATCTTCGTTAATGTCACTAAGTGTTTTAACATCACCAACTTTAAGGTATGTAAACTCAACACCTTTGATAGCGTAGTCGCCAAGGGCATTCTTAAGCTCTTCATTGTTTTTACCATCACTGGTAATTTTGATTGTCTGTCCATCTTTAGTTGTTACAGTGGAGTCAACTCCGCCACTGTCGTGATCCGTGTCAGACCAGTTGAATGTAAAACCGTCCTGTGAAGCAGATGTTAAATCATACTTGTGAATAGTAAGGCTACCATGATTAGCTTTATTCTGAATGTCAAAATCATTAAGGTCACCAACTACAGATGTTGGATTGTCTACTGCATCAGATCCTTCTAATGCACCATTAGTGGTTGCTGCGAATGCCATTGCTGGGCTGACTGCCATAGAAGCTGCTAAAGCAGCTGCGAGAAATTTTCCCATTACTTCATTTTTTCTCATAACTTTTTCCTTTCTTATTTAAGCGTTGCGTTTCTTCTAATACACCCGTTGGTGGTGATTTTAAATTACTGTAAGATACAAAAGTATCCCAACGCTGCTCTTTTCCTTTCATAGAGCGCCTCCTCTCTTTTTGTTTTTTAGCGTATTTCACGCAAAAGAATTATGAGCGACGAAACTTCACAATTCTGATTTTGAAAGCTATGAGATGTTTAGAAGTCTTAAAATGTTTGGAAATGTTACTTGGCTAAAGCTTTAATTGAGGCTTGGCTAAAGCACAAGAGATTAAGAAATGCCAATTGCTGACACTAAGACTAAGTGAACTTAATTGTTCACCAAATCTTATTGAAATGTTATAATGTGGTGACTGTGCTAAAGTGACCACGAAAGTCAAACGGTGATTTAGCAAATCACCTGTTTTAGAAATGTTGTAGGACAAGAACTGTGTTAAGTGATGTAAGAACTGTACTAAGTGAGTTCTCCACTGTTGTAGCTGTGTTTGTGTTGTGTTCCCTCCTTTGTAGTTGTGTTTGCATTGACTTTGCTAAAGCGTGTAAGAGTTGTACTTTGCTAAAGCATAATTCTTTGCAAACAAAAAGACGTAATACCTTTGACAGTATTACGTCTAGCACTCCCCTGCTTGTAGTGTGCTTTGATTAGAACAGTAATGTAGTTTTGCCGAATGAAAGGAAAGAAAACAAAAGTACATCGCTGGCAGAAGGTAAACTTCTTAACTACTAAGCTTTACTTTGCTTTACCTTTTCCGTTCTCTCACTTAGTAATTTAATTTACAGTCTGCAATGAGCCAAGTGACGAGCTTGGCTAAAGCACTGTAGCCGATGAAAGCTAACAGTGCTTTACACAACTAAATTGTTGTGTTAATTTGTAATTGGGTTAAACTAAATTATTTCCTTTTTCATGAGTAAAAGCTTAAAATAGAAAGGATGTGCTATCAATGAATTCTAATTTCGATAAATTAATTGGTTTGATTGGAATTATTATTTTCTTTCTAACACCGTTTGTTATCACAAGAATTCTTTAATACCATTTTTTCTCGTAGCTTAAGTTATTTAGCATACCCAGTTAAGAGACCACCCCATTCTGGTCTCTTTTTATTTAGCCGAATTACTTGGCTAAGGCACTGTAGCCGATGAAAGCTAACAGTGCTGAGATGTTTAAAGTGCTAGCCAAGCATGATGCCACAACTTGGCTAAAGTGTACGGTACTTTTGATGGTAAAGTATACTATTTTTTCTTTTATTATTATACGGAAATTTATTATCGAAAATGTCGATTATTTAGATAGAATAACAGGTAAAGATTTAATAACTGTCAATTCATAGATTTGAATTAAAGTGCTGCCAATGAAAATCCCTCATTGCATTCGGTCAGATCTAAAGATAGGATAGCAGTACTTGGCACAATTAAACTGTCATGCTAAAATTAATTTACCTTACCATTTTTTAATCTCCTCTTACAAAGAGAGGAGTGATAACATGAAAGCACTTAACAAAATTTTTACTAAGTCAAAGCAAACAATTGTTAAGTTACCACAGTTATTTTCTTTAGTGAAAATTAACGTGAACATCATTGTTATTAACTTAAGAAAATAACTGTAAGAAAAAGGGACCGTTTCTCTCATTCTGGTCTCTTTTTTGGTTGGAGTATCTTCCCCAAGAGCACACCATACCTTTGGCAGTACAGTGTGCTTGACACAGCTAAGTTGTTGTGTTAACCTGTGTTTGGGTCGTGGTTAATCATTCTTTATCTCCTTTCTTTAGAAGGGAGGTGTTCATAATGAACCCAATTAAAGATAAAATAATCGGGTTAATTGGTATAATGATATTTGCGATTATTCCATTTGTCATTATAGGAATTTTACGTTAGCACCTTATCTCTTCGAGAGAATAAGTTGACAACCAACCCAGTAAGAGACCACCTTGTTCTCCTTTGTGGTCTCTTTTTCTTTTGCTCAGAAGTTCTGGGCTAAAGCACTGTAGCCGATGAAAGCTAACAGTGCTTGACTAAACTAGCCTTAGCAAATCACTCAGGATAGAACAACATAGCTTAGCTAATCTAGCTTAGCTAATTTAGCCTGAGTGCTTGGGTGATTAAACTTATTCTGGAACATTATCAAAATCTTGATCTAGATGTAATTTGCCACATCCGACCATTTCTGGTTCGCTCCATTTACTATGCATTCCGTATCCATAATTAGCACGAACTTTCACATATCTTCCATGCCAATGTGGTGTAATAAAATCATCATTAGCTGCTTTTACCCTAAGTGAATTCTTGTCTGTAGTGTATGTTTTTGTCACTTTGAAGTTATTATCTTTACTGACCATAACGTCATATGATTTAGCATAATCAACTTTCTTGAAAGTTACACATAATTCATTTATATCAATAGGAAAGCCGTGGTCGAAATAAGCATCTACATTTTCTGGAGCTTTAAAAAACTGATTCATATAATCCCCATATTTTTGTTTATAACCATCATACATTTGTTTATAATTTACATTATTATTATATTTATATGTCTGGTTTGTTGCAGCAAATACCGTTGCTGGGCTGATTGCCATGGAAGCCACTAAAGTAGCTGTGAGGAATTTCCCCATCAAATTATGTTTTTTCATATCAAATTTCCTTTTTTTCTTTAATTGAAATTCATTTTTAAATTACAAACTAAAGCTATGTCTCCCTAGCCTGCGTGATTTGCTAAAGCGCTACCGCCGATGAAGGACAGTAGTGCTGGGCTAAATCAGCCCGAATTACTTGTATCAAAATTACTTTTATTAAAGTCTCCTTACCTGTTAGGGTTCAGAGTACTTTAGATCAGGGATTTCTTCCCCGAGAGCACACCATACCTTTGACAATCCCTCATTACATTCGGTCAGATCTGAAGATGGTACAGTGTGCTTGACTAAATCGGCCTGAATGATTTACTAGTGACCGAAGTCACTCAATTTTAATTATTTGGATTTCTTACGTTTTACAACAACGAATCCTAAGTAACCAATTCCAGCTACAAGAACTACCAGAACTGCTAAACCAAGAACATCTCCTGTCTTAACATCTTTAGTTCCTTTTGTTACTGTTTTGATTACGTTCTTAGGTGTAACGTTCTTTGGACTAACTCCAGTCTTAGTTACTTTAACTTTGTTGTTCGCTTTAACTGGGTCAGTGTTGTCAGACGTTGCTACCGCTGTGTTCTTGTAAGTTCCTTTCTTGGAGAACTTAGCTTTGTAGGTAATTACCATGTCAGCGTTCGGGGCTAAATCCTGTTTAGTCTTGATGACAAAAGAATTGTCCTTAGCTTCGATTTCTGCTCCCTTAACTACCTTACCGTCATTCTCGATCTTGATAGAACTTTTCTGAATTTTAACTCCATCTTTGTTAAAGTTGTCTTTAACAACTACGTTCTTAGCTGTAGCTGTTGTAGATTTGTTTGTAACTGTGATGGTGTATTCTCCAGTTTCTCCTGGTTTAAAGGTAACTCTGTTGGAAGATTTCTTAATAGCAAGTTTTGGCTTGTCTAAAGAAACTTCATTGTTATCTTCTACCCAGTCTTCTGGATTCTTCTGATTGCTTGCCTGTGCTTTAGCAGAGTTAAGTACTTTCTGGCCGCTTAAGTCTGAGGACTTGAAGAGTACGTCGTACTTAATCTTCATGGTCTGTCCCTTGGCTAAAGCTACCTTAGACTGAATGTCATAGCTCTGTCCATCACACTTAATTGTGCAATCTCCTGTGACTAACTTTCCTTCACCATCGTAAACTTTGATGCTGTCTTTCTGGATCTCTGCACCAACTTTGTCCAGTTTATCAATAACATGGATGTTTTTAGCAACAGCGTCGTCTTTAGTCTGTACTACTTCTACGTTGTAATGACCTGTTTCGCCAACTGTGTATTCCTTCTTATCTGAAGTTTTATTGATAGCTAACTCAGGTGCAATTACCTGCACTCTGTATGGTACAAAGTGTACAACCTGGTTGGTAGCATAGAAATCATCACCAGAGAATTCTGGATCGTTTCCTGTGATTGTGTCTTTTGCTCCGTTAAGAGTGTCTTTGATTTTGTCAAGGATTGAACCATTGGAATCGGACTTGGAATCGCTCTTGTCTGTAGAAGAAGTCTCATCCTTTGCTAAAGTTGTAGCTTCGCTGGCTTCATCTTTAGCCGCTGTTGTTGCTTCACTAGCTTCATCTTTAGTCGTTGTTGTAGCTTCGCTGGAAGGAGCTTCGGTTGTCGCTTCAGTTGTGTCGAGTTCTACTCCTGTTGTTGCATCTGCCCATCCATCATCTTTCTTCTCTGTAGTAGATTCTGAAGAGTCGGATGGTGTGGAAGTGGAATCCTCTGTTGTAGACTCTGAGCTGTTCTCGTCTTTAGATTCTGTTGTAGAGTCGTCCTTCTTCTCTGAGGAGTCAGACGGGGCTAAAGCGCCACTAACAGTGTTAGCCTTAACGTATCCAACATTGACGATTTCACAAAGTCCTTCGTCAATTACCTTTACTTTGAAGGTAACGTCTGCCTTAGCACCAGCTTTGATTTCGTCTACCTTGAAGACAACAGTGTCTTTGTCGTCTGCCTTGGTTAAAGTGCCACCACTTACATACTGTGTGTGAGTAGGAATAGCATCCTTAATCTTAACATCCTTAAGATCTTTCTTTCCTGTGTTGTTAACTGTGATGGTGTACTCAATCTCGTCACCAACATTTACAACACTACCACTAGCTGGCTGGCAGGATTTCAGAATCTGGTACTCAGCACCGTCTTCTGTCTTAACTGTCTTAGGTGTGACTTCGTTCTCTGTTTGTGCGGAGGCGTTGTCAGCAGTTACTTTAACTACGTTAGGTACGTAGTTGTCAATGAGAGATCTGTCTTCGAATACTACATCATAGTTAACTGTGAAGGTTTCTCCCTTGGTTAAATCTCTCTTAGTCTTGATTGTGTAACCAGTTCCTTTGCACTCGATCTCACACTTGTCTGTAAAATCTTTGCCGTCCTTATCACTAATCTTGATGGTCTCGGCTAAAACTTTAGCCCCGCTAACCTGTAACTGGTCATCGATTACAACGTTGTACGCTGTAGCGTTCTCTTTGACTTCTTCGGTCTTAACGGTGTAGTGTGCTGTATCTTCGTAGGAGTAAACCTTTTTGTCAGAAGTCTTTGTAACTTCCAGTTCTGGCTTCTCAATTCTAACGGTTACAGTTGTTGTCTTTTCTGGAACATTGTCGGCATGTGTCTTAGCCACGTTGGTTACTTCTTCACCACCGAGGGTCTGATCAGTGAACAGAACATCGTAGGTTACTGTGAAGAATTCGTTCTGGGCTAAATTCTTACCAGTCTCAATCTTGTAGCCAGATGGAGTGCCAGCAATAGAGACTTCTTTAGTAATGTCTTTGCCTTTGCTATCTGTAAGCTTAATTGTTTTGGTGTCAAGAATAGCTTTCTCATTGTCGAAGGCATCTTCGATTACTACGTTACGTGCAGTAGCGTTGTCGGCTGTCTGTGTAACTTTAACAGTGTAGTGACCTGTGTCGCCAACGGAGTATTCCTTCTTGTCGGACTTCTTCTCGATCTTTAAGTCAGGTGTTGGGTCTACTGGGTTAAAAGGTGTTTCCGCATACTTCCACTCAGGATTGTTTGTGCAGTTAACTCCTGTTGTGTTAACTAAATCCTTTCCGGCTGCTGCGAGAAGTACTTCTGCCTTGTAGCTAACTACGATTGCCTGTGACTGGGCTAAATCTTTACCGGTCTCGATCTCGAATCCATCTTTACTGTCGTTGTAAGTAATCTTACACTCTTTAGTAATGTCCTTGTTGTCAAGAGTTACCTTAAGACTGTCTTCACGAATCTTAACCATGTTGGACTCGTTCATGAAGTCTTTGATCTTAACGTCTTTTGCAACTGTTCCTGCATTGTTGTTTGTGAAGCGAAGTGTGAAGGTCACATCTTCTCCTACTGCTGGATTAGTTCTGTCAACGGACTTTTCTGGGGTAGGTTCTGGACCTTTTGGTTTAACGGTCTCGTCTGTAGTTACCTTGAGGGCTTCATCAGAGACTGCTGTTGCCACATTCAGAATATCCTTGCCTGCGAGAGCTTTGTCAGTAATCTTCATGTCGTACTTAATTGACATGAGAGTTTCTTTCTTTGTGTTGACATAAGGCGGGTTCCAAGTATTCTGAGTCTCAGGGTTCTTTCCCTGGGCTAAATCATACTTGTCGTAATTACCATCTACTACTAAATGTTTACGAGTAGTAAGAGTAAAGCCATCTGTCTTTGCCTGTTTCTTGTAGTCAACTTCCCCGGCTAAAGTACCGCCTTCGCGAAGCTCATAGCCTTCTGTATCATACAGTGCGATTGTACCTGTGAGGATCTGTACGCCTTTTGTCTTAAGTTCATCTGTGTAAACAAGGTTACGTGCGATTGTTCCCTTGTGTGTGTTTACTACGTTAATTGTGTAGCTAACGTTGTCACCAACTTCGTAATCTCCGGAGTCTGCTTTCTTTTCGATCTTAAGACGTGGTGAGTTAATGTAGACAGTAGTGTCGGCCTTGATGGTTGGAACTTTGCCATCAACCTTGGCTAAATTGCTTGCGGTTGCTGTAGCTTCGTTTCTAATCTCTGAACCATTAACATCTACTTTGTCATTCTCAAGTGCATTGGCATTGTAGCTAATCTTGAGGCTTGCTCCACCTGCCATGAGACTATCTTTAACTACAAAACCATTACCCTTCTTTTCTACTGTGATTACAGGTGTTTTGTCCTGTGTCTCGTTGTAGTGTTCTGGGTTGAGTTTGTTAGTAACGTCAGCTGTGCCTGCTACGTGGTACTTAATTGTGTTTCCATTTCCACCACTGGCTTTGCTAAAGGTTTTAGTTCCGCTATCGCTCACTTCTGAGATTTCAATGGAATCATAGTTGAGTGCGAGACCTTCTGGAAGTGTTACGTCTTCTACTACTACGTCTTTAGCAACTGTTCCTGCTGGAGCAGTGTTCTTGGCTAAAACTTCGTACTGAACCTTTTCGTAACCAGTTTCCTTCTCGAAGACTCTGAACTCGTTATCACAACGATTGTCTTTCTTCTCGTCTTTGTATGGGTTAACATACTTTTTGCTGAGTGAGAGCTTAGGTGTGTTCACATAGTACTCTGCATCGTCTTCAGCTTTGCTAAAGTTATCGCCTGTGGCTGTAACTACGTTCTGCTGTTCTTTACCGTTTCCGGCTTCTGTCGCTGTGGCAGAGAAGGTAATGGTAGCTGTGGAGTTGGCTGGCAAGTAATTGATCTTGTAAGCCCATCCGTTATCACCACTCTTGGATTTGGTAGCTGTAATAGTTTTGGTCTCTGTAAGACCTTTTTCATTAGTGTCCATCAAATCGTTAGGTTTGTCTGCTGGTCCATGAATTCTTACATCTACATTAGCAGGTACTCCACTGATTTTAACGGAGTCATAGTCTAACTTCATTCCAGAAGGAAGTGCATCGGAAACTGTGAGGTTTTCTGCGATTCCTTTGGTGTTCTTTACCTTAACAGTAAAGTTAGCCTTTTCTCCTACTGCGTATTCGTACTTGTCTACCACCTTGTCCACCTGGACATTAGCGGAGTTGACTGTGACTTTTGCGTCATCCCAAACTCTGTCAGCGTTATCTGCATCTGCGTAGGCAGAGTTGTAAAGCTCACTACCGTTTCCTGCTTCTAAAGCTGTGACGTTAACTTTTACCGTTGCGGTAGCATCCTGGGCTAAATCTCCGATTGTGGCTGTAACTTTGTTTCCAGAATGTGTAGCAGTTCCTTTTGAAGTGCTTACAGAATTAATTTTAAGTCCTGCAGGAACAATGTCATCTACTGTCACATTTTCTGCTGTAATAGCTTTAGACTCTTTTGTTACATTCTTTACAGCAATCGTATAGTCAAAAGTATCTCCTACTTTGTAACTGTACTTTGGTGTTGTTTTGTCGATGTAGAGAGTAGCATCACTTGGTTCTTCTGGTAAATCTAGCTTACCATCAAAGCTAAAGAAAACACCATTTGTCTGCGTTCCAAGTCCACCTGCTTTGTCAGTACCACCTGCGTAGTAACGTACTTTGAAGGTATTGGCTGCACTTGCTGGTGGTGTGAAACCTAAAGCTGCTGTGTGCCGAACTGCAATGTTGTATTTCTTTATATCAGCATCGGAAATATTAGTTTTATTTGTATCAATCTGAATAGCATCATCATCCGCTACAGCTTCATTAATTGCACCAAAGGTATTTTCATGTGTTGCTCCGATTTTATTACACTTAGATTTTGTAGTCCATTCAACTTTACTCTTTTTGTACCACCAGTTAACTCTACCAGGTGTGAGAACTTCGATAGCCTGATTACAATCAATATCAATAAATCTAAAATGTAATTTGTTATCATTTCCTGAAATTAACTTAGAAGTACCATGTTCGTAAACGTAAAGAGTACAATCAAGATGTTTGTAACCTCTAAATCTTACAGCTCCTAACTGACCATCAAAGATAGCAATGTCATGTCCTTCTGCTCCACTAATTTCACCTTTTGGATTATCAAATACAGCTTTTACATCATAAGTCTTTGTGGTATCTTTCTTTTTTACACCACTGTATTTTACCCAGTATGATTTACCACTTTCTAATTTCGAAATCCATGCATCTCCAAGACGTTTCTTATTGTCTGCACTATCTCCACCTTCATCTCTGTCTTGCCAAATCCAATCCTTTTTAGCACCTGTTTTTACAGCCTTTTTAAGATTTTTTGAATGTGTAAAAGTAACTCCATGACTAGAATCTGAAGCAAAAATAAAAGTTCCAAAACCTGCTCCGGCAGAATCACTTTGCTTCTTAAGTTCTGTCTTACTTTTTACAGTAGGGCTAGCTGCGTAAGTTGTTACTGGAATAGCTGAGGCTAAAGTGGTAAAAGCTAACAGTGTAGTAGTTGCAGCTGAGATTGCTTTGTTAAATATCTTTCTTACCATGTCTTTTTCATCTCCTCTCGTTATGTTAGGTAAGATTTCTAAATTTCTAGATAACGGAGGAGGTCTCGTTTTAATAGGCATGCCCCTTTCTTAATTGCATGTTTTAGTATTTTAGTTTTCTGGACTAAAGTGGCCATTGAACTAAAGTACTTAGCAATTAAAAAAGACCAAGGCTATGACACCCTGATCTCTTAATTAGATTACCTTGGCTAAATCAACTAACACGAATTAACTTAGCTAAAGTAACCTTCGCTTTGTAAATGAAAAGTAATTTGTAAAAACAAAAAGAACCCAGGGCTTTTACACTCTGGGTTCTTAATGATTATTATTTTAATTTGTTGACCAGTATTCACCACCACGGATGTGATGTACCCTAGTCACCCAATTTCCTTTGTAAATAAAAGGAAACTCAATAGATAAAAAATCTTCAATATATAAAGAACCATCATAAGGAACTTCAGTATTCCAAATCTTATCTATGTACGCATACACCTTATAAGAAATAATTTTAGTTTCACCTGGAGCTATTGATATACGTTTATCAACATTATTTTTGAAATGATACCAATAACCATTATCACCATAAAGGCGTCCATTAAATTCAATAATTGAATTTGAGTTATTCTTTACTGTACAAGTAATTGTATCAAAGGTGTCTTTATCTCCAGTTGAAGATGAAGTGGTGTAGGAAATATTTACATTACCTATATCTTTTACAATTACTGTAGCGGATTTTGACATTCTCCATGTTCCCTCTTCTGTCATGTAACGGCAAGAAACTTTTGTAGAACCAACTTTTTTAGCTACTGCAATACCATACTTATTAACTGATACGATAGATTTATTTTTTACATACCATTTGAAATATTTAGCTCTAACATTATTAGAGATTCTGTATTTTTTATTAACATTGTAATCAGAGTTATAGTTAATTAAATCAACTTTTTCTCCAACTTTCATGGCACCAGGAAACTCAAGAGCACCTTGATAGTATGTAAGCTGTTTCTTTGTGTTACCAACAGGCTTCTTACTCTTCTTAGATTTCTTTTTCTTTTTAGTAACCTTTTTCTTAACAATTACTTTACAACGGTATTTCTTTTTGCCTACTTTAGCTACGATGTAAATCTTACCTTTCTTTTTGGCTTTTACTACACCTTTTCGGTTAACCGTAGCTACTGACTTCTTAGTAGAATACCATTTTACTTTTCTTCTTCTACTAAGATTTCTAACTTTAAGTCTCTTTTTCTTTCCCTGGACTAAAGTTACCTTCTTGTAATTTAACCTAGGGGCAGCTTTAGCCTCCACATTAGTTACTGGGCTAAATCCCAAAGTAAGAACTAATACTAAGAGAATAGCTAAACTTTTAATACCTTTCTTTCTTGTTTTTTTCATTTTAAAACACCTCTTTCTTTTTGATAAATGAAGGAGTTTCTTTTCTCCTCCTTGTTTTTAAATTTTATAATTACCTCTCTTTAAAAGTGGGTTTTACAGATTTCATTTTAACACACTTAACTAAATTAGTAAACTCACATTTGACAATGGTATCGTTTACTATTCTACTAATGTAGTTAGATAAAGTGTGGATTACTTCCTATTAAAGAGAGTTCTGGGCTAGAGTGATCCCTGGGCTAATGTACTTAGCAATTAAAAAAGACCAAGGCTATGACACTCTGATCTCTTAATTAGATTATCTTGGCTAAATCAACTAACGTGAATTGTCTTGGCTAAAGTAATCTTAAAGTAAAGATTTGTTTAAAGTAAAAGAACCCAAAGCTTTTACACTCTTGGTTCTTTTGTTTGTTGTAAATGATAGGCACAAATATCTAAGCACACATCATCATTTGACATAGTCTGTAGCGTAAGTTCTGCAACTTTATAGTTTCCAAGTGCTCTATCTAAAAATGTTTTTCTTTCTCCCATACAACTACTCCTTTTTTAAAAATCTCATTTTTTAACCTGTCGTCAACATTTGTATCATACCAATCATCATACACGAAAGGTAATGTTTTTAAGTCTGGTTTTTTAGCACCTTTTTCTAGTTCAAAATATAGGTCAATATCACTTCCAACATGACATCCAGAAGTCACACTAGAACCAAAAATAATAATAAACTTAACTCCTGATAAATCTACATTATCCAAAATATATCTCATTTTTCTCTGACCATAAGGATGCACTTTTTTACAATTTAAAAATGGATTATCAATGCAAACTCTAAATTCCATAATAAAATCTCCTAATCATTTCTTTTGTAATTCCATTTTAACACACTTAATTAAATTGGTAAACTCACATTTGACAATGGTATCGTTTACCATTCTACTAATGTAGGTGTAGTAAAGTGTAGATTACTTCCTATTAAAAATAGTTCTTGGCTAAATCACTAGTACCTATCTTTATCATGATTTCGTACTTGTTCTTAACTTCCATCCAGGTTCTATCACTTCGTAGATAGTGCTAAGCTAAAGCGCTTTAATAGTGATTAGTCAAAACTTAGCCTGTCTTGACTGTCTTTTTGTTCTTGGCTAAAGTATTAACCACTGATTAAATTTATTAAACTTTTGAATTTGCACTGAAAGATGTTACTTGACACTAATGCTAACTATTGCTATACTTTAATTAGGCAAGTAAACACTACAACCTTGTCTAGTACACTACGGTGTACGGAAGGGAGGCGGTACTCATGCTGAAGAAGAAATTCTTTAAAATGATACTTAGACCGTCTGAAATAGAATCGTTAATAGAGTGAGATTCTCTGATTCTGTTTTGGAATCAAAGCGATACTAGTCAAAACTTTGATTTCCTTAATGCAGTAATGTAACAGTATGTAAATAATTAGCTCTGCAAGTAACGTTTTATACAACGTGAAAAAGTACGACAAATTCACTTTACTTACTATCTCTTTATCTGTAGAGGATAGGTCTCCTCAATGGGGTTGTGACGACAACCCCTACTTTTCTTTCAGTGCAAATTCAAAAGTTTAATTTCCTTAATGCAATACCTTTGGCAAACTTGACTGGACTAAATCCTTTGCTTTCATAATTCTACGTATTTCATTAAATTCAGGATCTAAAGCATCCCACTCCTTTTTTTAATTTAGGATCTTGTAAAAGTTCATTTTTATAATCCTCAAAACTATACATTGCAATACCTCCGTTCTTATCATGACTTCCATCTAGGTTCTAAGCTAAAGCCCAAACCTATTCTATACCCTGTCTTGGCTGCCTTAACCAAATGTGCTACACTCTTTTTGGTACACTTCCGCTTTTGTAATACCTGTTTGGTTTCCAAGAGGTCACAGAATACTGAAGGATGTGAGAAAATGCCAGAACTGCTTGCAGTTTTTATTGTTACTGTGCTTGGCAACATTATATCTGGTCTAATTTTAGATTGGATACATTCAAAGTATAGCAGCAACGCAATTGAAGGTTAGATTTCCTTTTTAAAAAATCAAAAACCCAGGAGTTCCCAACATACTCCTGGGTTTTCTTTTGTGATGAGAAAATGTCATCACTGTTGCAGTTCTTTTAGTTTAAAAGAATCTTGGCTAAATCGAATCTTTAAACTATCCTTAGTGCAGCACACTTGGTTAAAACAGTCAATACCTCTGGTAGGCTGAACTTTGCTAACGCTTGGCCACTGATTAAATTTATTAAACTCTTGAATTTACACTGAAAGATGTTACTTGACACTAATGCCAACTACTATACTTTAATTAGACAAGTAACCAATACAAACCTTGCCTAATACACTACGGTGTGCGTAATGGAGGCGGTAACTATGTTAGGCCAAGCTATTAGCGCAGCTTTAGCAGAAATGTTACATAGACCGTCTGAAATAGAATCGTTAATAGAATGAAATTCTCTGATTCTGTTTTCTTTCAGTGCAAATTCAAAAGTTTAATTTCCTTAATGTAGTACCTTTGATAGACTTGACTGCATTATTGTTCTTGGCTAAATCACAAGTACCTCATACTTATCATGATTTCGGACTTGTTCTTAACTAAAGCCAGATCTGTTTTCGCTTGCTTTGACTGCCTTAACCAAATGTGCTACACTCTTTTTGGTACACTTCCACTTTTGCTATACCTACTTGGTTTTCATGAGGTTACAAAAGTTAAAAAGGAGGTGTGTATTGTGAAATCGCTAAATCTTTTAGCTAATGCTGTAATTACAGGTGTATTAGTACATTACATTTGTTTAATTACAGATGCAGGTTTCACTTATCTTTTACAGATAATTTTTTAGAGATTTGCGTAGAGAAAAACCGGGAGCCACAACCTCCCGGTTTTCTTTTTAGTGTGTATTGTACACTAAATCACTTTAGCCTTTAATAGCTTAAATGTTCCTTTATTAGTCAGGTTCTCACTTAAGCTATTTTTAGTGTAGCACACTTGGTTAAAGCAGTCAAGTGACTGCCTGTTGCTCTTGGTTAAGGCAGTCAAGTGACTTACTGTCTGCTTTACCAATTCTATTTTTTATAATTTTCTCTTATTGTTGGCATGACTTGCAATCTCGCCGTTTTTAGATGCTTTACTCATTTTATCTCTCAATTTGTTACTATTAACAATCACTTTGGTATCATTAACAACCTCTTGCACCACTTCAGTGTACTCTTTCACCATTTTAGACTATGCTGGTGAATTTGAATATCTTGGCTAAAGTAGATAGCATCGAGATCATCTGGACTAAAGCTAGATTACCTTTGATGATTAAAGTCAAATCACTTTTTGTGATTAAAGGTACATTACCTTTGACAGTAACATACCTGACATCCCTGCTTAAGATGTGCTTGTTAAAACAGTAATACTGTTTTGTCGTAGCGAAAGGAAAATACAAAAGTGCATTACTGGCAGAAGGTAAACCTTGTTAACTATCAAAGTACTTTCTTCGCCTATTTCTTCCGTACATGACTTTGATAATTTAATTTACGGTCTGCAATGAGCCAAGTGACGATCTTGGCTAAAGAACCCTAAGCCTTTGATAGCTTAAGGTTCTGGGCTAAAGCTGTACTTAAGAGAGGAGATGGGCTAAAGCACTTACTACACTTATTTAACCCATAATTCAGCACTTTAAATTTTCTTGGCTAGATCGGTTCTCTAATCTAAAATACTTAACAATTAAAAAAGACCAAAGCTGTGACACTCTGATTTCTTATTTCGAGATTACCTTGGCTAAACCAACTATCGTGAATTGACTTGGCTAAAGTGACCTAAATGTGAAAGCAATCTGTTAAAGCAAAAAGAACCCAGGGCTTTTACACTCTGGGTTCTTATGATTATTTAATAAAATTTCCATGCTGATGATCCGTACTTATTTTCTGCACCAACCCACTGATTTCCAAAATAGTAGGAAAAAGTACAATCAGTTAATACTTCTTTATCAATTATGTAGTTGTTGTAAACTTTCTGATCAAAACTTCCATTAGCGTAGCAACTGTAGAATTTTACAGTTTGTTCGCTGTTTGCTGAAATCCAAACATCTTTCTTATCAACTGTTTCAAACCAAACAACTTCAGGTTGCGATGTACTTGTACCAACTCGTAAATCGTGCTCAAGTTTAATTGTTTTTGAAGAATTGTTTTTAACCTTTAATGTAATTACATTAAATTTAGGAATTGTTGTATTGTAGGTATCGTGCTTGTAGAAATCCCAAACTGGGTACTCTTCTCCACCAAACGGTGAATCTTCGAGTCCTAATGTGTATGAGAATTTAACACTTCCACCTTCGAAAACTTTGATAGACACTTCACGGGTTTTTGACCATTTACCAGATTTAGTTAAAACTTTAGCATAAACTCTAGCTGTACCTGCTTTTCTAAAAGAAGCAATTCCTTTACTATTAAAAGAAAGTACACTTCTGTTTGAAGAACACCATCTCCAATACTTTGTTCTAATAGAATTTGATGTGCTACTAAAATCTTTTCCATAAGAATCAACTAACGTCGTAAAGAAATCTAAAGATGTTCCTGCTGCATAACTTTTTTCTGGAGAGAAAGCAAAATCCTTCGCATCGTATGGAAGCTGTCTCTTTGTACTCTTGTTAATCTTTACTTTCTTGTTGGATTTCTTCTTCCTTCTAACTTTTTTCTTAACGATTACTCTACAGCGGTACTTTTTCCTACCTACTTTGGCTACGATGTAAGCTTTACCTTTTCTTTTAGCTTTTACTACACCTTTTCGGTTAACCGTAGCTACTGACTTTCTAGTAGAATACCATTTTACCTTTCTTCTTCTCCTTCTACTAAGATTTCTAACTTTAAGTCTCTTTTTCTTTCCCTGTACTAAAGTTACTTTCTTGTAGTTAAGTCTAGGAGCAGCTTTCGCTTCCACGTTAGTTACTGGGCTAAAGCCAATAGCTAAGATCAAAGCTAACAGTAAAGCTAAACTTTTAATACCTTTCTTTCTTGTTTTTTTTCATTTTAAAACACCTCTTTCTTTTTGATAGATGAAGGAGCATCTCTTCTCCTCCTTGATTTTAAATTTTATAATTACCTCTCTTTAAAAGTGGGTTTTACAATTTCCATTTTAACACACCTAATCAGTACGGTAAAGTGTGGATTACTTCCTATTAAAATAGAGTTCTGGGCTAAAAACCTAGATTCGTACTTATCAGTACTTCCATCTCGGTTCTGCTCCGCCTTGACTGCCTTTTTGTTCTTGGCTAAAGTGCTGCTGCTAAGGGCTATGCTTGCCTTGTCTTGGCAGTCTTACTTGTCTGGACTAAATCGTTAACTACTGATTAAAATATTCTTTAAATTAAACTCTTGAATTTACACTAAAAGAAATTTTCAATCACTCTAGATTGAATCTTGACTCTATTAAGAAAATTTGTTATACTATAACAAGGTAAGATTCGCTAAAAACCTTGCTTAGTACACTACGGTGTGCGGAAGGGAGGCGGTATCATGGTTTTAAAAACAATCCTTAAAATGATACCTAGACCTTCCAGAGCCGAGTCGCTAATAGAGTGAAATTCTCTGATTCTGTTCTGGAGTCAAATTAATACTAGTTAATTTTTGATTTCCTCAATTGTGGTAATGCAATAGTTTGCAAATAGCAAGCTCTACAAGTAGCGTTTTACGCAACGCAAAAAAGTAAGACAAGCTCCCTTTGCCTACTAACCTTTACTTACAGAGGAAGGGTCTCCACAGGGATTGCGACGGCAATCCCTACTTTTTTCTTTTAGTGCAAATTCAAAAGTTTAATTTATTTTCAAGTCAATGTTTTTGGTAGACTTGACTGGGATAAATCCTTTGCTTTCATAATTCTACGTATTTCATTAAATTCAGGATCTAAAGCATCCCACTCCTTTTTTTTTAATTCAGGATTTTGTAAAAGTTCATTTTTATATTCCTCAAAACTATACATTGCAATATCTCCATTCTATTAAAATAAAGTTCTTAGCTAAATCACAAGTACCTCGTCCTTATCATAATTTCGGACTTGTTTTTGGCTAAAGCTTATCATGTCTTGACTGTCTTAACCAAATGTGCTACATCTTTTTGATTTTCATGAGGCACAGAAGATTAAAAGAAGATGAACCTAATGCCAGACGCAGTTACAGTTTTTATTGTTACTGTGTTTAATTCATACAGCATTACAGAAATGGCATCAAGGTTAGATTTTCTTTTTTAAAATCAAAAACCCAGGAGACACCACCATCCTGGGTTTTCTTTTGTGATGAGAAAATGTCATCACAGTTACAGTTCTCTCAGTTTAAAAGAACCTTGGCTAAATCGGATCTTTAAACTGTCCTTAGTGCAGCACACTTGGTTAAAGCAGTCAAGTTACTGTCTACTGTTCTTGGCTAAGGCCTTGGTTCACCTCTAACAGTACTTCCATCTCAGTTCTAGCACTTTAATAGTACTAGGTTAAAGCACTTTAACAGTGATTAGCCAAAAAGAAAAATAAGCTATGACACTTAAAACTCATAAGAGAAAGAATTTGTCAACGTCGTCTGAGTTGCCAACTACAGCTTTTACTCTATTGTAAATCTACTATCCATTAGAGGCCTCGAATGTCGAAAAATTCTTATGTTCTCGATTACAATTTTAAAAGAAGGGAGCGAGTTTTACACTTAAATTGTTTAAACGGTGCAAGCATTATCACAAAACTGATTGCACCGAGTTTTATGTTTAAGTTGTTTAAAATGGGTGCAAACATTGTCACAAAACTGATTGCACCGAAAAAGAATACATTGTTGTCGTTATCGTAATACGATAATCTTAAGAAGACCATTTTTAGATAGTCTTCTTTTGTGGTTAAAACTATACTCGCTCCCTTAGTTTTAACCAAAAGAATCCGGAAGTTATGACACTTAGAGACTCTAATCTTCTCGACACAATACGACAAATGTGCTATACTAAAATTGCGTGAAACCTTCCGCAGATGGGAGGTGAACCAAATGGCAGAAATGATTACTTTCGTAAAAACCATTCTGTCTGGAATAGCTGTACATTACATATGTAAATGGCTAGACGGAAGAAAATAACGTAGTTTAAGCTTTTTCTTTAAAAAGCTAGAAAACCCGGAAGTGTGCTGACTTCCGGGTTTTCGTTTGCCAAATGGCTATGATTACTTTCAAGCTTAAATGATTCCACTTTAGCCAAGGTTTCGCTTAAGCTATCCTTAGTGTAGCACATTTATCGTTGTTAGTCAACATTAGGAAATTCTTTAACCGTACAAATCTTTCAACACAATCTGACAAATGTGTTACTCTCTTTTTGGTACGCTTCCATTTCTGACATACCTATTTGGTTTTCAAGAGGTCACAGAAGACTGAAGGATGTTGGAATTACGTATCTTTCACAGATAATTTTTTAGAGATTTGCATAGAAAAACCGGGAGACTACAACTCCCAGTTTTCTTTTAGTGCGTACTGTGCACTAACCACTCTATCCTCGTCAATCACTTTAAAACAGAATCCTCTTAACACTGAATTCATTTCGTAATTAACTATTTGTAGCGTAACACACTTGGCTAAAGCGGTCAAGATTTGTATTTTGAGATTTGTGCGGTTAAAGAATTTCCTAATGTCTCTTGGCTAAATCACAAGCTTCTCATTTCTTTCGTAATTTCGAACTTGTTCCAAGCTAAAGTGGATTAGCCAAAAGAATTCAGTAGCTTTGACACTACTGAATTCTAAAAATCTTTTAGATTAACTAAAGAAGGTAGCCAATGAACTACAAGTTTTTGTTTACCTGTAATTCTAAATTTTTATAATTTACAACTCTATGAACTTGGTTTTACAATCGTCTAAGAACGAGCTTTTTTGTATAGCTAAAGATTTAAAATCTTGGCTAAAGCCTTAGTGAATTGGGTACTTAGCTAAAGCCTTAATGTTACCACTTCTATACCAAATCTTTAACATAACAAAACCTCCTATTGATTTTACTTCATTTTAGCATGCTTGGCTAAAGCGGACAAGTTATTGTTGGTTATTGAATTAATACTGGTGTTTTAGAATCGCTTTAATAGTATAGTTATTTCTAATTCTTATCTGCTTTAACCAAAAAGAATCCAAAAGCTCTGGTACTTCTGGATTCTTTTTATTATTGATTATTGATTAATATTACTCATTCAAGTGAAATACCTTTTTCTTTAGCAATATCATCCCATTCGGTTTCATTTCTCCATTCGTCGTCTTTGGCAATAATAGCTTGTCCATTGATAAAATGAAAATCTGGATCATTTTGATATTCGTGGTATGCTTTTCTTATTTTTTGAAATTCCGGATCTAATGCATCCCACTCTTTTTTTAATTCTGGATCTTGTAAAAGTTTATTTTTGTATTCTTCGAAATTAAGCATTAGAATACCTCCTTTGTGATTAATTATTACTAATGCAGATGATGTTAGGAAAAGTGAGGAGGAGTGGAATTATTATGTCTCCCTCCGGCGCTTCGCGCCTTCAGTCGACGGCTTGCTCGCTGCGCTCGCTTTGGAGGGGTGGCTGGCGCCAACAAGTTCTTGGCTAAATCCCTGCTTCACAAAAGACCTTGATCTGAAGATAGTAATAATCTATGTTAAAGCAGTCACTTGGCTAAAGCAGAAACTCCTGGGCTAAAGCCAAATAGCAAAAGAACCTAGAGGCTTTGATACTTCTAGGTTCTGTAAGTTAAAATAAATTCATTTTTTCTTTTTTGTGTGATTTAATCCAAGAAATTAAATCATCAATAGTTAAAGAATTATTTGCAATTCCATAAATTAAATCTATTAAATCATCAGCACTATATAGTAATAAATACTTATTAAGTTCTAAAAATGACACTAATGAAAAAGCTCCTAACCTCTTATTACCATCTAGCATAGGATGATTTTTTACAATACTATAGCACAGGTGTGCTGCTTTTTCTTCTAAAGTTTCATATAAATCTTTTCCACCCCAAGTTTGAAATGGTGATTGCAAAGCAGAATTTAACATATTATTATCCCTGATGCCATCAATTCCACCATACATTTTAATTAAATTGGAATGTGCATTAATAATTTGTGAATATTGTAATCTTCTTATTTTGCTAATTGTTTATATACCTCCGCATCTTTTTTTAAAAGTTTATCAGCATATGCATAAAATTCTTCATCAGAAATATACTCACTTGTATCATCAACTGTAATGGAGTTAATAGTATAAATAGGTTTATCATCTTGAATTACAATAGCTTTTCCAAACTCTTTGATGATATTTGCTAATTTCGAAAAATTTCCAAGTTCTGTAACTGGAATAGTTGCTTGTGTATTTATGTTCATAATAACACCTCCTACTTAAAGTATACACATTACTGAACTAAAATACAATACTTTAGTCTGCTTAGCTAAATCACAAGATCCTCATCTCTTGTCGTGATTTCGGACTTGTTCCAATCAAAACAGAAATGCAAAAATCTGGAGACCTTAATTCCATTAATCTAAGATGCTTGGCTAAAGTCTCAGGATCTCTTGTAGTCTAATGTACTTTGTCATTAGTTTAATGTACTTCTGGACTCTGTGTTTATTTTACGTGGCTAAAGCTTACTTCGCTTCTACCATTAGCTTGCTGCTCTTCCACAACAGTTCTTGTATTTCTTACCACTACCGCAAGGGCACTTATCATTACGACCAATTTTAGGTGTAGCTCTCTTGTAAGGACCATGCTGAATCAGTCGTTCACTTGTTGGTGCCTGTGTTACCATCTGTGGTTTTGTTTCTTCTTTTCTTTCAATCTGTACATGCATCATGGCATTGATAGTTTCATGTCGAACATTCTTTGCCATCTCTTTGAACATGTCGTACCCAATGAACTTGTACTGAACTACTGGGTCTTTCTGTGCGTATGCCTGAAGTCCAATGCTTTCTCTAAGCTGTTCCATGTTGTCGATGTGATTCATCCATTTGCTGTCGATTACTTTAAGAAGAATAACTCTTTCAACTTCTCTGATTCCATCGTTGTAAAGAGCTGCGTCCTCCTCTCCAAGTTCTACATCATCTGGACGATTTACCTTTGTGAATTCATTGAACTCTTTCTCTTTCTTGTGATAGACTTCTAAGGCTTCTTTCTGAAGTCTTTCAATGAATGCTCTCTTGTCGTTCTTTTTCTTCTCCTCGTCGGAGAGAGTAATCTTGGCTAAAGGAATCTCATTACGAAGTGTAAGATTAAGCTGGTTTAAGTCAAGCTGGGCTAAAGGTTTAATGCCTGCAACCATTTCCACGTCATCCTTAACAACATCATTAATCATTTTGTAGATAACGTCTCGCATACTTTCGCCATCAAGAACTCTTCGTCTTTCTTTGTAGATCTCTTCTCGCTGTTCATTGTTTACCTTGTCGTAATCAAGTAAGTTACGTCTGATTCCAAAGTTATTACTCTCAATTCTCTTCTGTGCCTTTTCAATCTGTTTTGATACAGACTTATCCTGAATTTCATGTCCTTCTGGAACTTTAAGTGCTTTGTAGACTTTCATCATCTTTTCGGAACCAAAGAGTCTCATTAAATCGTCTTCGAGAGACAGGTAAAACTTGGATTCACCTGGGTCACCCTGACGACCTGCACGACCACGTAACTGATTGTCGATACGTCTGCTTTCATGGCGTTCTGTACCAATAATCTTCAAACCACCTAATTCAGTAACTCCTTCTCCAAGCTTAATATCAGTACCACGTCCAGCCATGTTGGTAGCAATAGTTACTGCTCCCTTTTCTCCAGCATGAGAAATAATCTCTGCTTCGAATTTGTGGAACTTAGCATTGAGTACACTGTGTTTGATTTCTTTCTGGGTTAAAAGAGAACTAAGCTCTTCTGAGACAGCAATGTTAACTGTACCTACCAGTACAGGCTGTTCAGTTTTGTGTGTCTTTTCGATCTCTTCTACTACAGCATTTAATTTTTCTTTCTTGGTTAAATAGACTGAATCCTCGTGGTCAATTCTTGCCACTGGTTTGTTGGTAGGAATTTCTACAACATCCATTCCATAAATATCAATGAACTCTTTCTCTTCGGTCTTTGCTGTACCTGTCATACCGGCTTTCTTGTCGTATTTGTTAAAAAAGTTCTGGAAGGTGATCGTGGCTAAAGTTCTTGACTCGTCTTTAATCTCAACGTGTTCCTTTGCTTCGATTGCCTGATGAAGTCCATCGGAGTAACGACGTCCTGGCATAATACGACCAGTAAATTCATCAACGATTAAAACTTCACCGTCTTTCACAACGTAGTCTTTGTCTTTGAACATTAAATTGTGTGCACGTAATGCTAAGATTACATTGTGCTGAATTTCTAAGTTCTTCGGATTAGCAAGATTTTTAATGTGGAAGAACTCTTCTACCTTTTTAACACCTTCTGCTGTAAGCATTACCTGCTTATCCTTTTCATTAACAAGGAAATCACCGTCCTCTTCAATGTCAACTCCCATGATGGCATCAATCTTAGAAAGTTCGCCATCAGAAGTTCCTCTCTCCATGTTCTGGGCTAAAACGTCACAAGCCTTGTAGAGATCAGTCGATTTAGTTCCCTGTCCAGAAATGATAAGAGGAGTTCTGGCTTCATCGATTAATACCGAGTCTACCTCATCCACAATTGCATAGTGCAAATCTCTCTGGACTAAATCCTTCTTGTACATTACCATGTTATCTCTAAGGTAATCAAATCCTAATTCATTGTTAGTGATGTAAGTAATGTCGCAGTTGTATGCTGCTTTTCGGTCTGCGTTGTTGTATTCATTTAAAATGACACCAACACTGAGATCAAGGAAACGATGTACCTGTCCCATCCAGTTGGCATCTCGTTCTGCCAGGTAATCATTAACTGTAACGATGTGAACACCTTTTCCTTCAAGTGCATTTAAGTATGCAGGTAAGGTGGAAACTAAAGTTTTACCTTCACCTGTTTTCATTTCTGCAATGCGTCCCTGATGTAAAACAATACCGCCCATTAACTGTACACGATAAGGTTTCATGTGAAGAACTCTGTCGGCTGCTTCTCTAACTACAGCGAAAGCTTCTACTAAAAGATCATCGAGGGTTTCTCCTGCTATTAAGCGGTCTTTGAATTCCCGTGTTTTGGCACGTAACTCATCGTCACTAAGTGCCTGCATTTTTTCATCAAGAGCTTCGATGGCATCCACCATTTTTGAAAGTTTTTTGATTTCTCTTTTACTTTTGTTGTTTAAATTTTTCATGTTTGCCTCCTAAATTTGTTTTTTATTTTATAGTTATATTTTTGAATGCTTTTGGTTTGCATTTGGATTGCGTTGAGGTGTGTTTGGCGGTGCTGGGCTAAATATCTTAATTCGCACTTATCAATGCTGCCATTAAGAATACTGCTTTGTAAAAAAGAATACTGGGATAAAGTGCCACAAAATAAAAGGCAGTGATTTATCTACCACTGCCTTGTTTTCTCTATTTTATTTTCTTGGCTAAAGCTCTTTGCTAAAGCCTTCTTATTATTGTGTTTTAACCAAACATTTCTTTTTGAAGAATGAAATTCCATAGCAAATAATCTCATCGAACTCATCTTCATACTCCACTGCATACTGTCCGTCTCGGATCTGTGCTAAAGCTTTATCACAGTCTTTTTCCATTTCTGTTATTTTAGCAGAATGTTTAACTTTGAAGATGGCAACTTTTAAACCACTGTAGTCTTGTACAACAATATCACTTCTACCTTCTCCATTTTCTTTATTAGAATCAGTATCATAACCGAGTCCTGTAAGAATTCCTAAAAGAAAAGCATGATAAAAATCTTTACCATACTCCTGAAAACCAATGGTTGTCAATAAGATTTCCGATATGATATTAGAAAGTACTTCCGTATTACCACTCCACAAAGCAGTAGTTAATTCAATGTATGAATCATTAACTCTGTTATTAAAAAACTCTTTTAATGTATCCCCATAAATATATTGTACTTCTTTATTTGGAATACGTAAATCAGTCTTGCCTAAAGTTTTATTATCACTTGTTAAATATCCTGTTAGCAGCAGAATACTCCAAAAATTATCAACTGAAGAATATAATAAATCATAAGTCAAATCTTCCTTGACTTTCTTTTGTATGGATTTACCTTTTAATAAAGTAGTAAAATCTTTTTGTAATTTATCACCATATTTATTAATAAAAGTTCTAACAATTCTATTACTACTTGAATTATTCCAATAACATTTAGGTAAATTCTTTTTACCATAAAGATAGTCACTTAAATAATTAATAACACCCCAAAGACAGTAAATTTCTGTACTACCGAAATTGTAGCCACCATACCATTCTTTGATTTTAGGTAACTGGGCTAAAGCTCCGGCATCTTCCAACATTTGTTGTACTTCATTATGTGTAAAACCGAAGTATTCACTGTATTTCTTAGAAGTAATAGAACTGACATAAAAATTGTTAGTTCCTGTGAAAATACTTTCTTTGGAAATACGTAAATAACCTGTAAGGACTGCAATATTTAAATGATTACTGTTCTCAAGTACTTGCATAAATCCACGCATTACACTAAGCATTTCATTGTAATAATCATTATTTATTGCTTTGGCTAAAGGCACATCATACTCATCAATCAGAAGAATAACTAGTTTGTTATAATGTGAATACAACAGTCTTGTAAGTATACTTAAAGATTTAATGAATTCCATATCAGTCGCAGCACCATGATGTAATCTATTAAATAATTCCTTATCTGATGTTTTTAATTTATCTGAGTATTCTAAAAATGAAAAACTATTGTACAGATTAATAATTTTTTCTTTAAATATATCGAAAGCTTCTTTGAAATCTCTACCTTCAATCTCTTTCAATGTGATGAAGATTGTTGGATATTGATTCATATGATTACTGCACAATTCTTTATTTTTACTTATTTTCAATCCGTCAAAAAGTTCTTTACTACTCTTTGTGATATTAAAGAAATTCTCTAGCATATTTATTGTTAATGTTTTCCCGAATATTCTTGGTCGTGTAAACAAAGTTACTTTACAGTGACTATTTAATAAATCTTCTATTAAGCTAGTCTTATCTACATAATAAAAGTTTTCATTTCTAATTTCTTTAAAATTAGAAATACCTATTGGTAATTTTAACATTTTTTAATTCTCCTTTCTAAAGTATTGTGATGTATGAGAAGAGTCAGAGGTATGTTGGAAGAGTGTACTACAACTCTGAATTTCACTTGACTAAAGCATCATAAAATAAAGGCAGTGCTGCCATAACGCTCCTAATGTCGCTTGATCTAAAGATAAAGAATACTGCTTTGCAAAGCATTTCAAAATCTAAAGACACTACTATCTAAAGTGCTGCTTTGCTGAACAATCCTCCAGAAATGCAAAAAGCCCAATCCTCCGATGGGGAAGGACTGGGCTAAGGTTTTGTTGCTTTGGAGTAATGCTGAAAGGGTACATTACTCCCTTTGAGAACAAAACAGGTGTGACTCGAAAGTGAAATCACCCTGTAGCTCTGAACCTAAAGTGTGAGATGTTGTGCACCACAACTGACACTTTAGATTGTAGCTTTTGAAGAACTCTTAGCTAAAGCCTTGCAATGATTTGTCACTAAGAGTTGTCGTTAGCATGCAATTACACAGTTACAAAGCATTAAGAAATTTAGTCTGGCTACTGGTAAATTTCTTAAATTTGCTAACGATTACAGAAGATACCTCAAACTTAATTGTCTAGGTAACTTTGAGTTTAAAAGTCGTGCCCTTTTAAACTCTTTCAAAGGTTTACTGATGATTAGAAGAATTCAACCTACTCTTCTTGCACTTTTATTTCCCTTATTAGGTTTTTCCTCAACGGACACCGACCTGCTCGATGTACTTCTCCGTCACCTAACTTTCCTGATTGGGATTTCTTAGCGGAATTTACTTTACTACCATTTTCGTCAAAGTAAAACTTTGACTTTCCCACGGTCTTACGTTTCCAAACACACTTTCTATTGGTGTTTCTCTTCTGCCATTGTTCTGGTAGTTAAAGTACTTTCATCCGCTTTACTACGTGCCTATTACTACTAACCTTTCTAACCAAACCAAGCAATACGATTACTAATTTCCCAACTTCGCCGGCTATTTGGCAAACTGCACTTTCACCGTACCTTTAGTTCACTTGGCTAAAGAAATCCTAATAAAGAGTTTCTACTTTAATTTAGACACACAGATGGAAAACTCTCTACCTCACTTCTTTTCAGTATTTTATTATATTTTCAATTCTTTTATTATTGGGTTTTCAAAAATGATTTTAAATTGTATTCTAGTTGTCTAATTGAAAACAACTTACTAACTTAGCTGGAATGCTTTAATTATTACCTAGGATTTTCTAATTAAAACTTCGTTTAGTGGTAATTCCAGATTACCAATACTGCTGTAAGAATTAAATCATATTGTTCCATATTCCATTTCTTGACTAATTTAATTCAAACTACACAGCTACTTTTATTGCGTTGCTGTTTAGGGTCTTGGCTAAAGTTGAGGCACCGTATTATGCTACTGCTTAGGGTTTTGGCTAAAGCTGAGACATCGTTGGATTGTGATACTGTTTGGGGTCTTGGCTAATGTTGAGACACCATATTGTGATACTGTTTTTGGTCTTGGCTAAAGCTGAGACACTGTTAGATTGCATTGTTCTTTTCAGTGCTTTACACAACTTTTCATTTCTTAGCAGTAATTATCACAACTTATCATTTCTTTTCAATGCTTTACACAACTTATCTCTTCTTATCAGTAATTATCACAACTTATCTCTTCTTTTCAATGCTTTACACAACTTATCTCTTTATCTTAAATACTTTTACAGAGGTAAGCCCTTTAATTGAGAAAGTTTTCTTGATTCCATGTTCATCACAGTATTTCCTTAAAATGTTGTAAGCTCCTACGGCATCCGCGTTGTAAATGTTTCCTTCGGAAACATAAAGACCTCTTTGTACTCTGTTTAATTTATTAGCATACTTCCTTTCAACACTAGGTGTATTTGGTGCACACTGACTTGTGTAACACTCATTTTGTAAAACAAAATTAATACCTTTACACGCAAGCTTGTACTCTAGTAAAATCCTAATCTTTTCGTATGGAAGTTCATGCAGTTTTTGGTTATACTTTTTATCTCTATTTGTTATACGATTTTTAATACCAGTAAGGTCTCCCATTATTACAGTATTAATTTCATTTTCAACACAATAGTTTGTTATGAATTTGGTAAGTTTATGAAGATAATCTTGAATAGAATTATTTCTCTTTTTATAAAGATTCTTTAGACGTTTAGAAGTGTACTGAGATTGCTTGGCTAAAACGCTTACGTGATCTGAAGATAATCTTGATTCGGCACTGACAGTCGCTGTGCTCCCTTGATCTAAAGATACGCCCCTGCCATCAAGAATGTAATCTTGCGAAATAGATTTCTTGGCTAAAGCAGATTGTGCCTTTGCTATCTCTTTGTGGAAATAATGATTGATGGCTAAGTACTCACGCCCAACAATGAATGTTTTAGAATTAGCAGAATCATAGCATGTAGCTAAATTGTGAATACCAAGATCGATAGCTAAGTATTTACCATTGTCTGGAAATAATTTAGGTTCTTCAATCTCGTAATTCAGCACGACATCACATCTGCCATTTTGTGATGGGAAGATCATTAACTGTTTGATGTTACCGACTTGGCTAAAGACTTTGTGCTGCAGATAAATAAAATTCTTATCAATGTCATTGGACTCTTTAACCATTTGTTTAAGTGTAATTGGAAGACTTAACCTTACTGTATCACCATTGTGCTTCATGCCATTTTGCATGTATGTAATTGGCATTGGTGTTTTCTTATTGCTGGGAGGTTTACAATTTTTAATTCTCTTTTTCTTTGTTAAAGTATTATAGGACTTCCAAGATTTATCCAAAACTTTACAAACTTCTTGTGCGGTTTGTGATGGTAATAACTTGTACCAGAAATTATTTTTCCATTTCTTCTTTTGGTAATACCAATTAGGAAACTCTTCTAAACCAAGTTCTTTCCAGTTGTATTTTTCGTAATTGCAAAGGTTCCAGAGTTTACTGGCTGCATAGCTCATGTGGCTAAAATAGTAGCACTGTTCCTCTGTCACCTCTACTTGTAATTTCCTTGCTAAAAGCATTGTTTAATTTTAATTCTCCTTTGCTTCCTTAGAATAAATTCATTTTATTGAGATTCTCAAAAAAGATTTTCTCGTCCCATTTCTTTAGCAAGACCACCTTCTACACAACGTTTCACAAACTTATTGCACACTTCATCTCCCATCGCTTTTCTTACTTCTTCTGGGCCAATACAGAGTTCAAGGAGATTACGGTAATTCTCTTCCTCTGTAATTTCACCGTTTTCTACCATTTTAAAACGTGTTGTGATTTTTTTGATAAGGGGATTTATTGATGCTGATTCTAACCAAATGTTTTTGTTGTCCTTGGCTAAAGCGCAGATAGACAAAACTTCGTCTTCTTCTGGACCACCAAGTCTAATGACTGCTTCTGGATTGCACATTTCTAATCCTTCAATAAGATCTTTTACTTTCATTATTTTGATTCTCCTTTGCTTAATGTTTTGGAATAATTATTGCTGCCTTCGGCACTTCGCACCTCAGTTACAGGCTAGCACAGTCTCTGTGCTAAAGCACTTGTTGAAGTCATCTTGGCTAAAGCACAAATGTCTTCGATGTTTAGAATTTATTTTTAGAATAAATCCATTTTCTGTGTACAATCAAAAAGATCTTCTCGTCCCATTTCTTTAGCAAGACCACCACCAACGCATGTCATCATCATTTCACAGTAAACATCTTCTCCCATCACTCTTTTCACATCTTCTGCAGAAATTCCGAGTTCAATGAGATTACGATAATTTTCTCTTTCTGTGATTTCACCATTTTTTACCTGTTGGAAGCGTGCTGCGATTTCTTCGTTAAGGTCACACATTGATGCAGATTCTAACCAAACGTTTTTGTCGTCCTGGGCTAAAGCACAAGTAAACAAGACTTCTTCGCCTTTTGAACCACCAAGTCTAAGTACTGCTTCTGGGTTGTATTTCTCTAATCTTTTAATAACATCTTTTACTTTCATTGTTTTGATTTCCTTTCTTGTTTTTAATCTAAATCACTTAAAAATTCTGTAATACGCTTTTCTGCATTAGGTGAAAACTTTCTTGGATTTTTTAGAACATTATTGTAAAAATCATTATAATCTTCTTCTCCTATTTCATCTAAATTTATCAGGAAAAACGTATCATCATATTTTTGTTTACCTAATTGTCTAGCATAAGGTAATAAACTAAAGTTAAAAAATAGTGTAGCATACCTTTCAATTCCTTCGAAATCAATAATGATTTTCTCTTTCTTGGCTAAAGCCTTTTCAATTTCCTTCGCTAATTTTTCTGCATCTCTATTACACGATGCTCCTGTTGATAATTCTTTCATTTTATTAACATTGTGATTCTCCTTTCTGACTTTTCTTAGCTAAAGCCCAGTAAAATAAAAAGTGAACTGTAAGAGATTAAACTTACAATTCCCGTTTAGAATAGATGTTAGCATAATTTTGTGCTAATCTTTGACTTGTAGTTTTTTATTTCGAAAGGAGAAATTACGAATTTAAAATAAAACAACAATCTACCACAAGTCAAAGATTAACATAAAATTAAAGTCGATCTGCGATTACTGGCAGACCAACTTGCCTAAAGTGGGGAATGACTTTGACATCACTTCCCACTGGAAGAAAATGAAAACTTTATTTAACCCATTAACTGAGTTAAAGAGTAATGAGCTGTGACCCTCATTACCCTTACGTCACGAAAAGTCTAGAAGAATTCTAGACTAAAGTAGACTAGGCTGTGACACTCTAGTCTACTGTTTTATGTTTAAATTGTGTATACCCAGACTTTGGGATCTGGGCTAAAGAGAGCTAGGCTATGACACTCTAGCCCTCTGTTTTGAAAAGATAAAATAGTAGCCCAAACTGGTTGGGCTAAAGGGTTAAAAGCTTTTGCACTCACTAACCCTACGAGGAAAGTAATTACCTAGTTAAACTAGGTTGCAGTAGTTCTGCCACTGCGATTAATTATGAAAAACTCAATCCTAATTGGATTGACAAAGGATAACGAGTCATGACTCTCGCTACCCTAGTGATTGATTGTTTTCTCAATCACTAACTTTTTATAATTGATAACTATTTGATACTGGTTTTAAAGATTAGCTTTTATTTGATAATTTTATGTGAATAACAACTTGTCTTTGTTCTATCTTTGCTAATGCGGTAAAAGAAAATAAGAAATTATTTTACTTAATTATTGACTTCAGGAACATACTTTTCTATGCCCAATGCAAGATTAATACAACCACATCCCACACCACACAAATACCCAAGTGGTACTGCAATGATATAGAAAAGTATACAGACAGCAATAGAATTAGTGTATTTAGCAGTAAATATCACTGCAAAAAGCATAATCAGCACATAAATACAAACTAAAATTGCAGATATCACTTTTTCATTCTTATCAAAGAATTTTTTCTTCTTTGCATACAAATTATCAGTTCCTTTTCTAAGTAAAGACATTAATATAGCCGCCACAATAAATACAATCAGGAATGAAATAAAGTAAAATAATGTAGTATGCTTACAATATTCATCACGTATAACAAATTGCACCACAAGCATTCCCCAAATTGTTGGAATAACTATGCTAAAGATTACTCCTAAGAAAAACTGTAATTTTTTGTTTTCTATTTCATATAAAGCTTTCATAACAGTTTAAACCTTAAAACCTTTCTAATAATTTACCAGTAATCTAATAATAAAATCTTATTTTCTTTTACGTGAAAATATATAACTTACTTTTATTAATAAATTGTTCACTGGGTTAAAGTAATTAATGCTTTAAATCTCAAGAGGTCTAAATCTATCATTAATTATTTCAGAGATTTTATTACAAGGCATGTGGTCTAAACTACCATCCTGATTACAAATAAATAAAGGTAACTGCATTGAAATAGCTAGTGAAAACACTTCTGACAGCACTTCATACAATTTATCTCTGAATACAAAAATACCATATGGTTTTGCTGTAGAACTAAGAACTATTTCATTATATGTAAATGTTTTACTTTTTAATTCATCCAAATCATAAATTGGTTTTAACCCTAAGCTACTCATTTGTATCACCTTTGCTAAAGCGTATGCAGGTGCATCTTCTTGTGGTACACAAAAATTAGAACATAATGGTATTCCTTGAAATAATGCACTTAAAATTTCCAAGTAGCTATTTAAAGTTATATTATAAGAATATGTGTCTTCCATGTTCATTCCTAGAATAGTATCTTTGCTAAAGTTGTACATAAACCCAAACGATCTATCGTGGAAGGCTTTATCATCTTTATCAGCACTAACCAAATCTTTTGTATTAAACAGACTGGAAGAAATAATATCTTGTGAACTATTTTCATATTTAACTATATTATCGCAAAAACTTATGATGATATTTTGTGGTTGATTTATTCTGAATTTAGAGTGTGACATAGTATACTTATTTAAATTTTTATCACTTAATACATTGTTAACCCACTTACTGCTGTATAATGTAAACATCGTATCTGAAATTAAATTAATTAAATCATAAAGTGAAATACCACAATTTAAAAATTGTATGTATAGTTCTTTTATTTGTCTTTGAGATAGTTCATTCTTTAAACTGATTTTCCATACTTCATTGCATATCGGATGTAAGTACTTGGCTAATGCTCTGAATAACTCTTCTGTGTCTACATTAAAATTATCATTAAAATACATATCCTCATACTTTTGTAAACTTACAATAATTTTATTGATTTCGTTGTCAGCAGTCACACCTTTTAAATTAGGGTTTTTCTTAGTTTCGTTTATATTAATGATTTCGTTTGAGCATTCAATCAAAGTTTTATAATATTGTAGCAAACATCGAAGAATTAATATAATGTCTTTATTATTCGGAATTAAAAAGTCAGTGTTGTTTCTAAGTTGGACATTGCTTTTAGAGTTGATTTTAGGATTAATTTTAGAGTTGATCTCGTTAAACCAGGAAAATATTGTTGGTAAAATAGTATCTACATTTATACCGACTATTTTAGTGTTTAACAACTTTTCTAAAGCGTTAACATCTGATGGTATCCATCTTGAATTTTGTATCATTCTTAATAATTTAACATTTACTGTATACAGCATAAAATAAAAAGGCCTCCTAGAAATAGTATGCTTTAATACTACCACTAAGAGGTCTCTGTTTAAAGTTTTATAGTAAATGTAATCTCCTTTCTTTAAATTTTAATTTATTAATGTTGGCTTGGTTGGGCGGCTCCCAGGTGTTTTGGTGAGACTTGGCTAAATCATCTCAATACATCGCTTCCTGAGCTAAAGTCTAGCTGTTCCCAGTAGGAATAATGTCCTGTGCTAAAGTCGTGCAAGAGTTTAACTAATCTAGGTTTTCTGTGATATAAAGCAATGAAAGAACTACGACCTTTTGTAGTAGCATAGCCCTTGTCTAAAGTGTATTGAATTGTTTTTGTTGTTCTTGGTGCAATCTCTGTAGTTGTTGAACTTTTAAATTCAAAGTAAGTCTTGCCATTGAATACTTCTAAGAGATTACTAAAAGTGACTGGTGTTTCTTTAGAAGTGTTTTTAACTGTAATTGCAACAATGTTGTATTTACCTACTTCCACTGTTTTTGCTCTTCTTCTGCCTTTGCTCTTCTTCAATTTGTAGGTAATCTTAACGTCTTTGTATTTTGTAGTTCTTTTAGGAACAACTGTAACAACGCACTTGTAGATTTTCTTTCCAGCTTTAGCCTTTACTACAGTTTTTCCAACAGATGAAGCAACGACAGATCCTGTTGCGGGATTAACTTGTATAAACTTACTACCTGAGCTAAATCTGACTTTACCTCTGTAGCCTTTGACTTTTAATCTCTTTTTCTGTCCGCATTGGAGAAAAAGTTTAGTGTAGTTAAGGTGTGGGGCTGTTTTGGCCTGTGCAGAGATAACTGGGCTAAAGCTAGATGCAACTGGATTGGAATTGGTTGCTGGGCTAAAGCTAGTTATCATTGTCAAGGCTGCTACTGTTAATGCTGCCGTCTTTATTAATTTCTTAATTTTCATGCTCATCTCTCCTTTTAATGTGAATTGTATCTATAGTCTACGATTGTAGTCATGATTAAAGTTTAATTATAGTATACGATTAAATTCGTATTCTGTAACTAATCTTAGTTTATTATGTTTTACCTCGTATGCAATCTCTTTTTTAAATTTGGACAAAGAAAATAGCCCAGTTGGAATTGCTGGGCTAAAGTGGTAGCACCGAGCTAAAGCAGTAGCACTTGGCTAAAGTGGTAGCACCGAGCTAAAGCAGTAGCACTTGGCTAAAGCTACTTCAGATTAGCGTACTCTTCAGCTACGTGCTTTACACATTTCTTCTTCATGAATTCAATAATTTCTGTATCATTACCGCTTTTATAAAACTGTGCTAAGAGTGCTTTGAAATCTTCCTGATCTGCTATGTTAATCTGGAAAACACCAATGTCGTTCTCAATTAATATTTTATTTGCCATCAACTGTGCAACACATTTATTACCATCGAGAAATAAATGTGTTTTTGTGATAAAACAAAAATATTTTAAAGCTCTTAATTCTGGATCTTCGATTTCGTTTAATTCGTATAATTTACTTAAAAGGAAGTATAGCTGTGATTTTGGTGGCATGCCTAAAAACCGTATGATACCTCTTTTACGAAACAACATATTACCAACAATTCTATTAAACTCTTCCAAATAAGATAATGAATTGTAACGTCCTAAATTATTAAATAAGAATTGCCAAGCACACTTCATATTTACAACAAATAATACTTCGTTAGCAGTAGTTATTGTTGGTGCATTTCTGATAATAGCTTCTGTTTTTGGATAAGTAGTTCCTAATCCTTCCAGATTAGCACTTTTCCAAATACTGTCCATTATTAATCTCTTTGCCATTGCTAATGCTGTATCTTTCATTTCAGCATATCACCTCCTAACTATTATGTTGTGTAAATTCTACTCTTTACATCCTGTTTTGTTAAGATACTCTTCGTAGTCTGGTAGCTTGGCTAAATCGAAGCTAGCAATAGGGTATTTACAGTAACCGCTCTCCATTGTGTAACAAGTGTCCTGGGCTAAACCGGATGAGAGCAAGATCTCAAAAATACCTGGCATGTTGTTTGTATCAATGCAAGCCCAGTGACTAGGCAGTTCTTCAAGATTTACTGTAACATCACCGTATCTCTCGTGCGTGTCTGCCACTAATGCTATTACTGCCAGATTACCATTGTTATCGTAGCTTGCACGAACTAAATCTAAATCATAGGTCTTTCCCCAATTTGTGTATGTAATTCTATTATCCATAATTATCTCCTTTTAAATAAAATAGCCCAGTTGTGATTAACTGGGCTAAGGTAGTTTACTCTTTGTTGTTATTTTTTATTAAAATAAATTCATCCCAGATAACTCACGCCCACTATCGTATCTTGCATACTCATTCAAAATAATAGTCCAAGTATTTAATAAAGAATACTCAGGCAACTCTTTTAATGGTTTCAGTGAATACGGCAGAACAGTAACATAATCCTTGCATCCTCTAATTAATTCTGCTTTAAGTAAATCATCATTAACTAATCTCTGGCGTTCCTTTAACATTTCCTGCAATACATCACTAGATAAATATTCAGCATAAATATCTAAATCAAAGATATCAATATTTTTACTATTACACTCGCTAACGAAAATATCTAACATCGAGTTAAGTATAAAAATTGGTCCTTTCACAGAACAAGTATTTTGTACTTCAGCTAATACTGTCCTGTTGATCTGTGATAATGGGTTAAACAAGATTAATGGTCCATTGACTTCAACACCCTTGGTTTTGTTAGAATCTACCAATGTAAGAGAGTAACCGTTATAATCCTCATCTTGGCTAAAGATTTCCATTAGTCTAGTATCACCTTTAATTAGCTCAACGATTCCCTTATTCATTGGAACGTGATAAGTTATATCTTTACATAAATTTTCAAGTGAAGCATATTTACCAAAATCACTATTAGAAGAATTTGCACCAAATAGTGAATTTATAAGAAAATTCGTATCAGAGTCGGAGTCGCTATCGAAATTAATACATGCATAATAATCACTATTTGTGCCCCAACGTCCAAATATCTTAGAAAATTTGTTAAACAATATCTTCCTTAATTCTGAAATGGAATTAAAGATTTTAGAACAATCTGATTTCTCAATAAAGTCACTAAGCAACTCTTTTACACAAGCTATTTTGTCTTTGTTTTTTGTTTCTTCAGCACAATATTTCTCTACTTTGCTAAATATATACGCTTCCCTATTTGTTTTTGTAAAGTTGATAATAAAATCCAGCATGCTTTGATAGAAAATACTTTGTTCATCATCTGTTAATAAATCGAATTGATTCGAGGTTCTTTCATCAAAGTATGTAATATGCTTCAAATAATCAAGCAGCTCAGCTTCAAATGTTTTCATGTAAAAATTAACTCCATAATGTACAAGAACACTTGCATACATTTTAATAATGAAAGTCATGAAATCATCTGTGTTAAACATGCCGTCATCGAATTTTACAAAAACGAATATTCCATCATTCAAAGTTGATGAATAAACAAATTTACGTTCTTGTACACTGCTTCTTAAAAATCCTTCACTGAGCAATCTGAGATATTTATAAGCTTTTGGCGATGCCAGTGTACAAGCAAAAGATGTTTTGCCACTGCATTTTTCTCCTAAAATTGTTATAGTTTGCGTGTTTTGTTTTACTTTCATAATTATTCCTCCGCAAGTAAAACCCAGTACTTTTACTAGGCTAAAGCTATCCACTATTTAACTTTCTGATACCAATCTTCTGGTAAAGTAAATTAATAGCCCAGTCTAAAATGACTGGGCTAGAGCTCTGTTGCTTTGTTATCCTAAAAGGTATTTGTATTTTTAATCTCAGTAGAAGCACTGGCTAAAGCAACCGCCTCTTTTGCCATGTTCATAGCTGCTTCTTCTGTTTCATGTGCTGCCATAAAGCCATTGGCATGTACAAATATTGTACCTTTCGGAAATTTAACTTCTTTTTTAACATACTTTTCTGGCATCGGTGCATGATTGGTAAAAGCACCTACATAAGTAGGAACACTCTGGGAATTCCACTGACCAGTTGGGGTTCTGAATACAACCACTTTAATCTTCTTGTCAGGATATGTTGCATTGAAATCGCACACAGGAGCCTGCCAATGCATCAATTTTCCCATATTAAAGATATGTGAACTGTACTGATTTTCATTTTCAGCGTACTTTGATAAAAATTCTTTCATTCTTTTTCTGTCTGCTATTTCTTCACGAATCATGAAAAGCTGTCGGTCAAAAACTGTTTCTGCCATCTCGACTGCCTGAGCAAATCTTTCATCGGAAAGCTTTGAAGACTCTGAAAGACTTGTGTTGAAAAGTCTAATCCATGAGAAAAGATTTTCTCCTAAATCACTCCGTTTCTGCCCGTTATCTGAAGCCTGGACTGAATCAAGAACATAGTCATGTAACATTTTTAATTCTTCGCCCTCATACAATTCGTCAGCAACTTTACCACATGCTGCCATTAGTACTCCATTTTCTTGCATAGGATTGTCTGAGGAATGATGGTCATACTTACCACCACCAACATCCATGATAATGTCAGCTTGGGCTAATGTTTCTGGGTTTCTGGAACGAATTATTTCAACCTCTCTGCTAAGTCCAAGTTCTTTTAACTTATTCTTAATCATGGCTACGCACAAAACATCATCTGCATGAAAAACGCCATTGTGTACAGCAAGCTTTAAAACACCATTGCTCTCCGTTAAAATTTCTTTAATTGTTTTCATTGTAAATTCTCCTTTGTTTATTTTAAGAGATTATAATTAATGAAAACGTTAAGCAAGGTTTGTAATAAAGTGACGCAATTAAGATTAGCTTGGCTAAAGGTTCTGGACTTCTTATTCATTTTTTTATCTACATTGAAATCCTGTTTTATTGCTTTTGGATAATGCTCCTCTAACATTTCTATACGGATTAAACTACTGGGATAAAGCTGGCTTCGCCTTTCTTACTGGGCTAAAGCTGCTTAGAGCTAGTACATCAAAGTTTATCCCATAGCTTTCCTTCTTTGTAATGTTTTCTACAAAGTGCTACATAGCTTTCATTAGCACCTAGCATAATCTGTTCACCTTCTCGTACAATCTTTCCATTTGAATGTCTAACATTACACTGTGCACGTTTTCCACACCAGCAAACCGTTGGGACTTCTTCAACAACGTCTGCAATCTCCATCAGTCTTTTTGAACCTGTAAATAGGTGATTTTGGAAGTCTGTTCTTAAACCGTAGCAAAGAACTGGGATGTTACAGAAATCTACAATGTCAGACAATGCATCTACATCTTTCTCTGAAAGAAATTGTGCTTCATCGACAAGTATTGCATCAACCCTCTTTCCATGGTAAAGGTATTTCTTATCCACTTCATTCTTCTTTTCACAGCGGGTGTACTCTTTACGATCACCTTCTTTGATTCTCCATGTCTTTGAGACTTCTTTTAGAAAATCTTCTACGTAGTCTGCAGGAGCAGATAAACCTATTCGAGAGGCTATTTTATGTTCACCATCTCTATTGTCTATCCTTGGTTTTAGCAGTACAGCATACTGTCCTCGCTCTTTGTAGTTATGATGAACCATGAGGATGTTAGCAGACTTAGAACTTCCCATTGCTCCGTATCTAAAATATAACTTTGCCATAGAACTCCTTTCTTCTTGGCTAAAGAGATTGTTTATTTTCTCTTTGCTAAAGCTTTGCTAAAGTGTCAACAAAAGCCCAGCTGCGATTAACTGGGCTAAAGTAATTACTATTGCTGCTGCCATCACTACTGCCACTGCTATAATTATCACCATCATCCCATGTGATCGCAACCTAAAATGCAAGCAGGAATTAATTCTGCTACATCTTCGCAGTTAGTGTATATTCCAGAGCCTTCTGGTGCGTAGAACATATAGTCTGCATCCAGGCACTTCTCTAAAACAATACCGGCTTTTACACCTGTAAAAGGTAAAGCGTACTTCAATAACTTTTCAGAGTAGTTCTTGGCTAAAGCCATTACGAACTCATCATTCCAATAGGTATCTTCATCCACTTCAGACACTGATAAAGTGTCAATAGAGTTCTTAATATCTTCGCTGTCAAGTGCTTCATTTTTATGTATCCTAAACATTGCGTATAAAACAAAGAACGCTGTGATTCTTTCCCACTGCTCTTCACTACAATCTTTTGTAATCTTAAGAATACTTGGAACATCTGGCTTTGTGAATGGTTCGTCGTCGTCTTCAAATAAATAATACTTAATGACTGGTAAGTCATTGTAAATCATTTCTAAAATGTCTTCACTGTACCATCCGAAGACTTCTTCGATTGCATCTAAAGGTTGCTCTCGAATTGGTAAGATTGGTGAGAGATTCAATGCTCTTTCGTAGAAACTAACATTAAAATTTCCATTGTCTTTAAAAATGAAACTACTGCTTGAACTGTTTGTTACAAAATCTGATCTGATTTTCATTTGTTATTCCTCCATTAAAAATAGCACAACCTTGGCTAAAATGCTCTAGGTTGTGCTATCTAAAATTTATTTTACTCGTATTTAGAAGTAATTCATGTTGCCAATAGAAGTAGTTTTTTTACTGTCATTGTTTTTGTTTAATAACATATTTACCGACTTTAGTAATGCTGATGGGTAACTAATACCATTATTATCCACTACACTTTTTAACTCCTCATTAATCATTAAGTCTAATGCAGCCAGATTCGCTTCAACAGAGAGTACTATATTGTTATCTGGTAAATTATCTTTGAAATCATTTAATAAGGAATTAAGAAAATCATATGCGTCATTATAACAATTTTTCCAATGAACTTTGAACTTCTCTGAAAATTTGTATTCGGAACAATATTTATCAGCAAAGGATAACATTAAGTTATCAACGTTTGTAAATAAAATACACAAATTGATTGGATTAGTAACATAAGAAATAATCTCAGACAATTTAGCTAACTGCTCCTCTGCACATGTTGAATCAATAACAAATAAAACTTTACCTGTTCTAAAGCTCTCATCAATGAAAGGTTTTAATATATAATTTATATAGTCTTCATAATCATTTGACTCTGTTGTAAACTCTGGAAAATCTTCTGTATTAATAAAATTAACACAACGATAAGAGTTTTCTTGGTTAAAGCCATAACCAGAAAAAAGAGAACCCGTACTTTCAGAATTAAGAAAACTTATACCTCTAAAAATAAGTGTAAGATCTGAAACAGGCGTTAATAGAGACATATCCTTGCCCTGAAGTAAAAGCTTGGTGTATCTATGACTGCAATCTTTGGTAGTCAAAGCAACTGTAATCACTACTTCATTAGCACCCTTAATAAGTTTACTATATCCACCTCTCTCTTTAACAAACGCTAATACCTCATTAATACACTCATTGTATCGTTCTATCATTGCTTCATAAAACTCCACATAAATTCCTTTAAATGGAGAATCATTCTCTTTTATTTCAGAAAGAAGCTCATATTTATTTCTAACACAACTGTCAAGGGTTTTAAACCAAGAATCAAATAATAGCATAGAAATTTTATTCAGAATCTGACACAACTTCATAATAGTACTTTCGTTTGCAAACTTTGTTAAATAATAAAAGGAAGTTTTATCATTCGATGCAATGTACTTTTTAAGAGAATTCTTCATAGTTCCACTATAATCACCATTCTTCAAATAAACTTCATACATATCGTAAAGAATGTAAATTAATGTGTAATCGCTCCTAAAATTCTCTAAACTTTTATAACAAAGTTTAGCATGAACAAATAAATCAAATGCAGAAATATCATCACAATCTGTAACAATTATTTTAGCTTTATTTGCTGCTACATTTTCTCGTAGTCCGAGAAGTTTTGCTACCTCGTTAAACTTAGCCAAAGCCTCCACTGCAGTTGCTTTGCCAACGTTTTTAAAACCTGTTAATGAAATAGTTGGATGGTTTTCCTGAACCATTTCTGTAATTTTGTTGTATAATTTTGGACTAATTGTGCACATATATTATCTCCTTTCGGTTAATTGGGTTATGACTTTTGCTAAAGCCATTTAATAATAGAGTTTATTACTACCAATTATTTTCTGTTTTATTTTGAGCTTGGTCTATTAAAATATTCTTCTCTTTAATTTACATTGTAGCAAAAAGAAATTACTAAAACAAGTGGATTAATGTCCAATTGTTAATTACTGGGCTAGAATGTCATGCTGGGCTAAAGCTGTCATGCTGGGCTAAAGCTGTCATGCTTTTGCTGATTTAACATCAGGATGTACACTCTCGTACCCCTTTATCATCTCTTTTGTTATTTTCCAGAAGACTGCCTGTACTTCTCGTCCTCTTGCTATCCATTCGTTCTGTGTTGGTGTTATGTTGAAAATATCATTCCAACTCTCCTCTTTCACTATCTGTCGTTTTTCCGGGGCTAAAGCATCATACCATTCGTGCTGTAAATCCCACTCCTTCTCATCATGTGAGCTGTCAAGGAAAGAATCATTAAGCACGTAATGCCAAGCATAGAAGTCCGTCAGTAAAACGTCTTTATCGTTAATCTCTAATTCAATGCAGACTAAATTCTTTCTATTGCTGCTAAAGTCTTCCTGCTTGAGGTCTGGCTTCTTGTTCTCCCAGTCTGTTTTATACCATGCCCAAATTGGCAGTTCTAAACCGTAAGGATGTTCTATCCCACGATTATCCATCTGTTTCACCAACCAGTGGTATGCACGTTTAAAATCCGGATCTGAATAATTTGGATTACAAACGAATTCTCCTTCTTGTTTGATTATCTCTAAAACTTCCAGTGGTTGTATTGTCCATAAACGCAATATACCACTCCTTTCTTTTTTGTTTATCTACTTAATTTATTATCTGTTTTGTTAATTAGAGATTTGTTAAAATATCATGTACAACATTTGATCTAAAGATTGAACGAATTGTAACAATACTTATCATTTCCATAAATACTATTACTACAGAAGCAGCTACTAATTTTAAGATTGATAAATTAATAAATGCTGCAATCACTGTAAAGACAACTAAAGTTCCTGCTATTAATAGCCAATAGGAAGTCTTCCAACAAGGCTTTGTTACTTTTCTGTACTCCGAAAGAGTTTCTTGGCTAAAGCCAAAACTACTTACTAATTTTGTTAATACTACAATTTCTGTATTCGGTGTATATTCACCATCTGTAAGTTTTCTATTGTACTCTTCAATTGTACACAGATCTTTTTTCAGTGGTTTTATCAATTCTAAAATTGTGATTAATTTGTTTGTTGCAGGTTTGCTTGATTCTAAAAGTATCTCAACTTTGCTCTTGAAAACTTGGCTAAACTCTTCCTTAGAAATACTGTAAAGCACCATCCCACAATCGTAGCTAACCTCTATTGTATTTAAAATATCTAAGATTTCCTCTTTAAGTTCTTTGTTTGTTTTCATTAGGTTATCACCTCCAAGACCCTTGCTTTAAAAGTTCTTTTGCCTGATTCTTTTCAATTATTGCAATGTCTTTCCCACAAGAGTTGCAGACAGTAAACACTTCACTTCCATCATACTCAAGATGGTAAAGGTTACATCCACATCCGCAAGGATTGTTACTATTAAACTTCACACGACTTTTAATGAATGTACCATTAGCACTGTACTGCTTTTTTCTTTCTTTAATCATTATTTAAAGTTCTCCTTTTTACTCATTCATTCTTTGCTTAATTATTCTTTAAATTACTATTTAAAGTCCTCCTCACGGTATTCACAAAGTTCAGAAATTGCATTAATTTTTTCATCTAAATCTTTCTTTTGAACTAATAACTTATCGTACTCTTTGATACTATCAGTATTTCTAAGTCTCTCTAGTGTGTCACGTTCTTTCTTTGCTAAAGCGTTAAAGCATTCAGAAAAATCAATTGTTTCTGTTACTTCTATTTCAATTGGTTTACCACAATGTGGACAAAAACTAATTGGGTAATTGTCGTAAAATGTAAAATCAGTATCATCAGTATCATCCACTTCAATGTCCTGCATACAAAATCGTGGTTCATCATTTGGACTACCATCGACAATATCATCGCACGTGAATACAATGCAAGGATTATTTTCAAAACTTTCACAGCACGTTTTATAAGGTTTATATTTGTAACTAAACTCTTTTCCAAATTTAATTTTTACTAATTCAACTTTCATAATGTGTACTCCTTTGCTAAAGTAAAAGAGCTTGGCTAAAGCGACCAAGCTCTCTATTTCTATCTTTATCTTATCTAAAATACATCCATAGAAATCATTTCTTCATACTCAGGATTATTATGTTTCTTTCCAGCGTAAAAAAGACCTAACTCATTTTTGTGAGAACCCCAATAATCCAACACAGTGTTGACTATCGTTGCATTGTAACCAATCTTATGGTTTGATGCGAATCTTTTATAGATATCAGTTATAGCATACACAGGTGTCATACCATAATGTTTAGCCCAATCAACAAATTCTGTATTTTCAATTTTTACTTCTTCGCCGTTGTGCTTAAAATCAGTCAGGAGCTCACCTAAAGACTCTTCTACTGGTAATAAATCTCCCTTATTATAATCATAGAATACTCCGCCAACATCATAAGCAACTTCATTGTAGTCTTTCCAAACAATGTAACTATAGTTACGATGCCAGCACACAGTTCCTCGGTTAAATGCTGCTTGCAGCATAACAGCAAAGTAATAACAATATCCTGACTCAAACTGCTTGTAAATTGCTTCAGCAGATTCTGGTGTTCCTTGTAAATTAACAAAATCAAAAATAAATTTTAAAACCTGTTCATCTGCGTTTGCTTCAATGTTTTTAGTTTTCTCTAAGTATTTTTTAAATTCATCTTCTTTATTTTTCATCTTACTCATTTTTTTATTCTCCTTTTCACTTAATTCTCTTGCTTAATTTTCTCACTTAATCTTTTGCTTTCACTAATCGAGTTTAAAATTATACTCAAGTTTCTCTTCTTCATAAAGAGAAAGAGTTTGAATGTAATTTATTTTCTTATTGACTCTTAGCAATTCATCATATAATTCTTCTAGAGATTTCTCTGGATGTTTATTATCATTTGAAGTATTACCAGATTTACTAGAATTTCTAAATGCTCGTATTCTTTCTAACAACTCTTCTCTTTTCTTGACTAAAGCAGAGAACTTTTCACTACAGTCAATAACTTTAACCGTTTTGATTTCAATATGTTTACCACAATGAGGACAGAATTTAATTGGATAATTGTCTTCCCAATCTACATCATCGTAAGAATTAATACTTGTTAAACAATATCTTGGTTCATTATCTGGTGTTTCCTCAGTTAAATTGTAATTTGTAAAATCAATACAAGGATTATCTAAAATTTCATCACAACAAGGTTCATACCTATTAAACTTGTATTTGTAAGAATCTCCGATATTAATCTTTACTAAATCTATTTTCATAATGTGTACTCCTTTACTAAAAATAAAGAGCTTGGCTAAAGTGACCAAGCTCTGTTACTGTTATATGTGGTTATTACTTCTTATTAAAGATTACTATTGTATGCTGCTAATACTTGGCTAAAGTAATAGTAATTATTATTGCGGTTATTATTAGGCACTGCAAAAATTACTTGGTTAAAGCTTCGTCCAACTGCCTCATTAATTAAAAGTTCTGCTACTATGTAAGCGTCCTGACGGAACACACCACAGCCCCATGCACCAAGAATTAATGTGTCAACGGAATTATCCTCCGCAACGTCATACATAAATTTAACTCTAGAAGTGAGCGCTTTAATGTTCTCTTCGTAGCTAATACCCTGACGACCAGCACCGTAGTAGTTAGGAGCAGCGCAAGTAATAACATTAGTCACTACTTCCTTGTTATCTCTTTTGAAAATAATTTCAGGACTATAGAGTGCCCTGTTGATGTATAGTGCATGATTTAAGTGCTCTCTGTTCCAGCTATAGTATGAATCAGTGAACTTTGCTAAAACTGGATAGAGTGTAGACTCTGAGCACAATGCTTCTTCCTGTGCGAATGAACCTTTTAAATAACCACCTCCTGGGTTTTTGTAGGAAGCAAAATTAAGTATTGCAACCTTACCAGGATTCTCTTTAGACACATTTAAAAGTGCTGTTACAGTGTCACAACCTTCCAATTTAATTTTCATTTCAGTATTACACTTTTTTAAAGTATTTACTGGATTTCCATTTGGTCCACCATAAAACAAAGTATACACCTGACTCATGTGAATATCCCATGCTGCAGATTTTTCTAATTCTTCAACATGTTTCTTTGCTAAAGCTGCTCTTTCTTGTTTGCTCATGAATAATATCTCCTTCCATTGTCTACAATATTATCATATCTAAGATTTAAATAAAGCCCAAAACTCCGTTGAAAGAGGCCTAGGCTAAAGTGTTCTAAATTTCGTGGTACTGTGCTAAAGCTCTGTAGTCAGCAGGTCTTCCACCTGCTCGTACAGTGACCAGTACTCCATCCCATAGAGCCTTGCACTATTGTCATCCATCTTTCGTTCTTCTTCCTCCTCAGTATCAGCACAAGGTATTGTTATTTCGAGCTTGTCTAAAAGCTCTTCAAAGCAATCTAAGATTCCGCTAACTACTTCTCTTCTTTCGTCTTCAGCCGTTGCCATCAACATCACTTTTCCTCCTTTTTAATGTTCTCTCTAAATCAAATAATAAAAAGTAAAAACGTACAGTCAAGATTGGTGACACAATACTACCAACAAGTACTGTCAGAAACATTGATTTGCTAAAGTGGCAAGTCAAAGCAACTAAAATAAAAACAATAGCTAATGCCATCATTTTACTAACTATTTTTGTGATACTTTTCATTTCCGTTACCTCTTTCATTTGTATTACCTCTCTCGTCCACATTACCTCTTTCATTTGTATTACTTCTTTCATAAAAATCTTGAATCAAATCTCTCTTTAGTCCATCCACTTTACTTAAAGTTTGTAACGTGGTTAAAGAGGTATTAGATTCTGTGATAGCATTTTCTAATTCCGCATTATACATATCTCTTAACAGCAATTCCAATAACTCTTTGTAACCAACGATTGTTTCATCTGGCAACCCGGTGATTGTACAATTTTTAGTTATCTCGGCTAAATAAGTTCTTTTGTATCTTTCTACCGTGATACTTCTAAATTCGTAACCACTATTTAACTTCTTTTCTATCTGGTCTAAAATGTTTTGTAATTCAGGATATTGAATTACAGTATTGCCATTTTTACTGATTTTAGCTTGAGCAACATCATCTGTATGGTTAGTACCATTTGAAATAGTTTCACAGTTATTAATTTTATTTGTAGATCCAAGCTCCATGCAAATTACGACTAATGCTAAACCTAATGTTAATACTGCTAAAGAAACTAACTTGAAGTCAAAGTCATGATAATAAAAACAAGCAAATAAAATCGCCAAACCAATTCCCATAAAACCAAATATGAGATATGCTGCAGCTATTTTAGAACCCTCATCGCTTAAAGTTGGTTCGTTTGTACTTTCATTCTCATTTTCCATAGTGTTATCCTTGCTGCTCTCATCCACATTTGTAGCTGGTGTAGTAGCTGGTGTAGTATCTGATGTAGTAGTATGTGTAGTATCTGATGTAATATTTGATAAATATTCAATAACACGCTTCTCTTTACTATAATCACAATTTTCCATAATTTCTCTCCTCGGTCTCTCCTCATTAAATTTCACTAGGCTAAAGCCTTGTTACTTTGTTTACACATGATTTTTATTAAATCTGTTTTGGCGCAAAGCACTTGTCAGATTAGCAATATCACGTGGCATGCTGACTTAATTTCTTGTCATGCTAACTTAATTTCTTATCACAACAAAACTCCTTTCTCTTCAACTTATTTTAAAATTTTATAAATGTATATCATTCATACTTAGTTTTGAATAGACCTGTAAATTAGTTGACATTTTAAATTGCTATGTTAAACTGGAGTAGGATAATAAAATAAATGAAGGAGAAAATACAATGCCAAGAGGAAAAGCGAAATTAACAAATAGTGAACGTGAAATATTAGAAACTATGTGGGAGTATGGAGAATCCATAACTGCCACTAACTTAGCTAAAGTTTCCACCAGTAAAACATGGAAAACATCATCTGTTCATTTATTAATTAATTCTTTGCTAAACAAGGACTATATAGAAGTTGTTGGGTTTGAAAAAACTACAAAGAACTATGCCAGAAAATTTCAACCAGTGCTGCCAAAAACTGAATTTATATTAACAGAAATTTTAGACTCTTTTAATAACAGTACTGGAGAACTTTTTGATTCTTTGATTGCAATGTCTTCTAAAGAAGAATTGATCTCTGCTAAAGCTAAGATCGAAGAGAGATTAAAATAAAGAACAAAAACTTGTGTAAGAGAGAAGAACTGGGCTAAAGCAGTTAATGTCAGCCCAGTTCTTTTTATCATAACATATTTTATTTTTATATTACTAATATTTTAAATCCCCCACTGCTCTTTTAGTTTGTTTATAAACTTCATTTCTCCCGTAGTTTTATTATTATTATTAGTATCTGGATGGTACTTGGTTGCCAAGGTTTTGTAGAATTTTTTCAAGTATTGCAATTCTGTTTTGGAATAATTAGCATCTCTGTAAACAATTTTTTCTGTGCTGCGACCTGAGCTATGACCTGAGCTAAAGTCTGATTCGGAATGCCTACTCTGAATTCTTGAAAGATATTCTGAATTTGTCACCCTGCCATAAATATCAAAACACACATCATATTCATCTGGATAGCAATCGTAGTCTTCTAGAAAATTCATTTTATTAGTATGATATGCTTCGAGAATTTGACGATGTTCTTCATGAACTTTATACTCTTTAGTTTTCTTAAAAGCATTAACTATTTTATTCCAGAAACAATCACATTTTTCTGATAAATCATCTTGTATCTTATATAGATATTCTTTTTTCTCATCATCACTTAAACCCTTCAAGCAACCATCTTCTGCTAAAATGGAATCTATCTTAGCAAGCATTTTGACCCATAATATATCATCAAACTCTGGACTTAGCCAATCAATAAAATCATCTTCATAAGATTCTGCTATATCCCAATATGAGATGGTTGCAATCTTATATTGTTTTGTTTTACTTTTACCATTCTCTCTGTATGACTTGCATAGAAAAATAGAATATGTTGATTTAGGATTTCTAATGAAACAGTCATCCGAATACCAATGAGTATTAATAATAAGTCCATTTTCTAATTCTCTTGTACCTATAAGTAACTCTTTAGCATATCCTTTTGTTTTTAACTTACTTACACTCTCTTTCACATAAATGTACATTATGTAACTCCTGTTATTATTAAATTCATCTTATTGATAAACCTCAGTATAAGGTAAAAGTATTTTAAAGTCAACACCAAGTTGGCTGTGCTAAAACAGATGTTCGGAAGTAAATATCTTGGTCCAAAATCTTATCAGATTAAAGCTGTGTAAGAGAGAAGAACTGGGCTAAAGCTGATACTCATATCCCAGTTTTATATCTTCAATTACAAGTTTTCTATCTCTCGTCTAATATAATTACGAACCCCAGTCAAGGCATCTTTGAATCCACAATTATAACTCGTATCACCATCTGTTTCATTAATATTTGTATGTAAATAATCATTAGTTAATTGATAGACTAAATCAATTACCTCTGCTTTACTGATATAACCAGCATAGTCGTTATGAAAATTATTAATACACTTCATAAATTCTTCAGTACTAACATCCCATGCATTACCATCATAACAAAAAACACATTCAGTAAAATCATGCTTACACTGTAAAATGACGGTATTAACATCTGTAAAACTATCGGTATCAATATCGACCTGTGCACCAAAAAGTTTACAAAGTTCTTTTATTTTGCCATCATATAATGTAATTGTTTCGCCGTTATGTGATGTAGTGACTTCTTTTGAGATTTCCAGTTCCCAAAAAACTCCTTCATCATATACATTTAAATTGAATCCTTTTAATAATAATAAATTTTTATAATCCACTTTGCTAAGCCTCCGAATCGTTTGCTTTATTATAGCATATATTACATTCTTAGTTAAACGACTTTAATGTTTCCAATGCTGCTTCGAGTTCAGAGTCTTTTTCTAAATCTCTTTCACCTTCGATTCCAAATATTGGTTCTTTAGGGTAATCTCGTGGCTCTGTAATTATTCGTTGAGTTTTTCCTTGGCTAAAGTAGCCACAAAAGAAATGAAGAAACTGTTGGAAATGATTGTCCAAATGTGGAGGTAACCAGTTATCACTTCTACAGAGAAAAACAGCATCATAATCATGCTGCTTTAAAATAGATAAGTCTGTTGTGATTTTAACAATACCAGAGTAATCCTTCTCTTCGTATAACTCCTCATAGTTCTCAGGAGCAATCCAAGTTATTTTAGTACCTGGAATTTCTTGTTTAATAAAGTAACACCAGTTACCACAATCTTGCGTATCATTCTTTACATTATCATTGTAATAGTCCGCATGGAAATCTACATTAACTATTTCTAACTTTTCTGCTCCAGAAGTACTAAATTGCTCCTGTATAAATCCATAAATGTATTCGTGGCTAAAGCAAGCCAATACGGGAATATCCTGCTTACAGCTGTACATGAATATGTTTTCTATAAAATACATTTCATTTGTTTTACATGTTACTGTCTTTATTAAATCTGCAGATGGCTTGAAGTCATACTTACCTTTCCAGACCTGTTGAGAAAGGCTTGGTTGTAAATCAATACCATCTGGATATTCCATTAGAGCTTTTGCACTAGCATTTTGAAAATAATCAAAATCAATGCTTAGTACTCTAAAAGTTTTATTATTCATGCTGTTACTCCTTGTTGCTATTAACAATTAAAATAAAGTCATGCTACTAGTTTCTTGAGGAATACAGTTCTGCATGAAATAATCTATTTCCTCTTTGTAAGCTTTCTGTTCCTTTTGGAATAACTGGGCTAAAGCGGAGAAATCATTATCTCTTGCAGTCTTCAATGCTTCGATGTATTCATTCCTATTTTTATCCTCGATGATGAAAGGAATGAGATCATTGTTTAGACATTCTCTAAACAGAATTAATCGTCCGGTCCTACCATTACCATCTTGAAATGGGTGTATTGTTTCATAACGAGTATGGAACTGGGCTAAAGTGGTTAAAGACTTTTCCTGTTTATTATACCACTCTAAAAGATTTTTCATCTCTGTAGGTACATCTTTTGGTAATGTAGTTCTGTTATTACCGATAATGTTTGGTCGTGTTTTATAATCTCCTATAGCGTAACCATTTGCCCTATCTTCAAAAACTCCGGATTTTAATTCATAATGAAATCTCTTTATTAAGTCTTCTGAGAGTTCCTGGTCTAAGGTGTTTATCATTAAATTAAACATTAAGAAATGACCATTCATCTCTTCAATGTCTTTAGCTCTATAGTAATCGTCTGATTTTGGTAAACTTCCGGTATCAAACAATGAAGCTGTTTGCTCTTCTGTTAATGTACTTCCTTCGATCTTATTAGAGTTGTATGCTAGCAAACGTTGTGTAGTAGCGTATATTCCAGATCGATCTCGCTTGTTGTGTTCTATTTTGAATCGTTCAATTAAAAAATCATTAATATTCATATTTACCTCTTTTCTTTATTACAACATTCCTGTTGCTATTGTCTCTTTACTCCATTATGTTGTTTCTTTACTCTATTATATCGGCTTCTCTAAATTGTATCACACTCCAGACTCTCCATTCAACTAAATCATCGAAACTAATACACCATCTATCTTTGTGCTCACTAATTTCATAATCTATGGCATCTTCGCAATTCTCGTAGTCCTCTTGGGAGGTTTTCTGAGCTAAAGCGATACAGTCCTCCTCGGTTCCAATGCTTAGAACACCAATATCAATTCCCTGATAAGCGTGGTGCCATATGCATAGAAAATCACCATTGTTCACTTCTATCTCTAAAATACGGTTACTGTAGAAGCTTGATACTCCAACCTTTGGTACAGGATTTTCCCAATCACAGCTATGACATCTAGTACCACTGATACGTTTGTAATTATTATCCATCTCTTTGTATAGATCCATACGAGTGTTTTGCATAATCTCATCTTCCGACAATTCTGCGTTGCCTGATGCTATTACGTTGTCTTTAATATTTTGTATTGCCTGTTTCTTTGCTAAATGGAGATTCCTGTGAAAGCTGAATTCAACATTTTCATAGTTCTTATGATCTATACCACATACTAAATAAATCTTCATTCTTATTCTCCTTTTACGCTGATTATTGTAATTCCATAGTAATAAAAAGAGCCATTAGCTTTTACACTAATGGCTCTTGACTAAAGATCGCTTCGCTCTCGTGATCTAAAGATATCATAGATTCGAATCTGTTGTCTCTTCCATCTAGGATTTAGGTTCCCCCTTTGAGATGCTCTTGGCTAAATCACAAGTTCCTCATCTCTATACCCTCCGGGATCTAAAGATATCCTAGATTCGAGTCTGTCGTCTCTCCCATCTAGGATTTAGGTTCCCACTTTGAGAGGCTCTTGGCTAAATCACAAGTTCCTCATCTCTATACCCTCCGGAATCTAAAGATAGTGATTTCGGACTTGTTCCATTTAAAAGTCCTTTGGCTTCCATCGATTCTTTAGATTGTTTGGTATTTCTAAGACAGTTACTAGGATTTTATTACAGAAGATGTATGCGAAATTACCATACAGTCTAATGTTGTTAGCATTTTTATTGTTAAAATACAGAGATGTAATCCAACGATTAATCTGTCCTTTGGTATCGCTGTGTTTCATTCCTATGTAGAAAGCTTTCTCAGCCATGCGTGTTGCTGCTTTACGACTGAGACCGCATCTCTCATGTAATCTCTCGTATGCATGTCTTGAAACTTCTATTTTATCTTCTGGCTGATCCCCCAGCTGATTTTCCAACTGCTCAACTAATTGCTCTTCCAATTGATTTCCCAACTGCTCTATTAACTGCTCTTCTGATGTTCCCTCTTCTGGAATGTATGTAGTGGTTGTTTGGTCTTCTTGGCTAAAGTCTTGATTAAAGTCTTCTTTGTTAATATCTTCTTTGTTAAAGTCTTCTTTACTAGAATTGGAAAATAAATCTAATTTTAATAATTCACTCATTAGGACCCCTTCCTTTCATTTTATTGTTTCTTAATTGTATCTTATTATTGTATCTTAATTGTCTGATGCTGAATCATTAGTAAACTCTGAATCATCGGTAGACTCTGAATCATTAATGGACTCTACTGCTTCTTGCGATCTGTTTACACAAAAATCTTGTATGCTATCTTTTTGGATACCATCTATTTGTGTTAATGATTGTAACGTTGCTAAAGCTGCATTGGATTCCAAGATGGCACTTTCCAGTTCTGCATCGTACATATCATCCAGTAAAGAATTTAACACTTTAGCGTAACCATCAATAGTGGTTTTTGGTAAATTATCAGTCTTACAGTTATTAACGATTTCTTTAAAATAAATATTTCTATATCGAGCAATATCAATATTTCGGAATTTGTAACCTTTTTGGATATTTCTTTCTATCTTATCTAAAAGTAATTGTATGTTTACATAGCTTACTGCGTTATAGCTAGCTTCTGCATCTGTAGAAGAAACCTGGGCTAAATTTGAATCTGCATTCAAATTGTTCTGTGTTGAAGTGGAGTTCTCGGTTAAAGTGGATCTGACATCCGAATCATCATTGGTTAATTCTTTAATAATTCCGGTCGCGGAAAATATACCACAAACTGCTAATCCTAAAAATGGTATGAATTGCAGAGATATAGCATAACCAAAAGCAACAAACACGCAAAGTAACAGAAATAATATGATAATAAACAATGTCTTAAATATTCTATGTCGAATTTTGTAGAACACATTAGATTCATGTTTATCAGTAGAATAGTCCTTGGCTAAATCGGAACCTACATCCAGATTGTTCTGTGTTGAAGTGGAGTTCTTGGCTAAATATCTTGATTCAGTGCTATCGCCCCTGCCATCAAGAATCTTAGTAGATAAAGCATTGGAACTTTTGGAGTTCTTGGTTAAAGTGGATCTGGCTTCTGAATCACCATTGATTAAATCTTCATTGGGTTCTACCATTGCAGTAATAGCAAAAGCTGCTGATGATAGAATCAGTGAAAGTTGTGGGATGTATGGAGGTATAGCACAGCTTAAAATAGTGAGTACACAAAGTAACAATGATAGATAAATAGCAAATGGTACCTTTGAATTTCTACGTCGAATTTTGCGGAACACACTAGATTCATGTTTATCAGTAGAATTTACATTGAGACTTAGCATATCTCTCTGTTCCTCTGTTTTCTCACCATTAATAATCTTTAGCACATCTTTTGGATGTTTAACATCACACTTCTTTAAGAAGTCTAATTTAATATCTTTGACTGTCATGTTGTTTAAATTGTCATACAGAACTATGAGACTATAATAATCCTCTGACGTTTGGCAACTAATACCATTCTCTTTGATAAATTCAAAAATGGTGAACAATGTAGTACTCTCACTGTGTATTACATTGTATTTTAAATCGTCATTCTCTAAATATCTTAAATATTTTGTTAGAATGAATAAGATAGTATACACATTTGTAAGAGTATCTATATAATCCGTAGTAAAGTATTCTATCCTATCTTTAAAGATTTTATGGATTGGAATATCAACCTTTTTCCTAAAAGAGTTTTTAAATGCACTGTTTATATCACTCCTTTTTAAGATTTTATAAATCTTTTTGATAGACTTTTCAATAACATCTTCACAATTATTAGAACTGTATAGATCTCTTATTTCGGCTAAAAGTATTTTTTCTGACATGTTTACTACCTCCTTTGACGTACCGTCACTTTCTTTCAATGTAATGTCATTTTCTATCTTATAATTCGTTCTTCTGGTAATTTAGATTTGTAGTGGTCGTTTTCAGATCTATGTTAGAGATGTGAAGGTACTTTAGAATCTTGGCTAAAGCTGTGGAAGTTACAGACCTGAGCTAAAGCTGTGAAGGAATTCTAATTTTTTAAAGTTATTGCGTATAATAAAAAGAACCATTAGCTTTTATACTAATGGTTCTTAAGACTCTTAAGATTGTTGACGGTCGCTACGCTCCCTTGATTTAGACATTGTGTTGGCTTATGATTGTCTCCTTCCGGCGCTTCGCGCCTCCAGTCGACGGTAAGACTCGTGCTACGCGCTCGAACAAACTAACGCAGTACTAGTGGCCGCCACCATATTTAAAACACGTTGTCCTGGGCTAAAGCAATTTCTTGGCTAAAGCCTAGATTTTTAAAAATTATAACTGTTCGATTATATTATTAAAGTAATCTAAACGTCCTTTTACGTTAGCAGCATTGGCAGTTCCCTGTTTACAGAATTGCATGAACTCTTCGTCTTCTTTGTAAGTAGCAATGAAGTTATCTAACCATTCGAAGTACTTGGTTAAATCTTTCCCTTCGTTTTTGGCTTTGCAAACTCCATAGATTGCCAAACTAAGAATTGTTTTAGACATCTTAACCTTTTTAGTATAATGTTCGTTAAGCTTGTCTAAAGCGTCTGAAACAGCTATCACATTTTCTACATTAAGTGTACTATTACACTTTGTAACAAATTTAATTTTATCTGTATTACGTAAACTTTCAAAACCACAATCTTCTCCAAACTCCATCAGCATAAGTGCTTCCAGAACTATGGAGATTTCTGTAGTGTTGATAAATTGTGTCTTGGTTAAAGCTTTTTCAAAGAACTCACTTTCACCAAGTTCTTTAATATCATTTAACATTTTGTTTGACATTAAAGGTAAAAGCTTTTGAGTTGGATTGAGTGCTTTACCGCTATTAATTCTTATGTAGAAATCATTAAGCTCTTCTCTTGTGTAATTACTGATTTCACAAATAGTTAAAGCTGCGTCGCCTAAAGCACTTTTAACTTCTTCGTCTAAAGCATCGTATTTCTTGCCTGCAATCTCATATGTAACACCGTCAATGGTTAACGGGTCTAAAGTTGCTGAAAGTTTATAGTTTTTAATGCCATCCATTTTAAGAATAAAGTTTCTAAGATTTCCAATGCGCTGGTTTCCATCGACAATATATTTTACCTTTTTACCTTCTTCATTCTCTTCTACTACAATATAGATAATTCCAAGTGGATAACTTCTTAGTAAACTATCAATCACCATAGATTTTCCAAATGTACTGTAAGCACCAACTGGTCTCTGTATGTCTAGCTGTAATGAGATTTTACCTTTCTGTACATCTTTCATTACTGATTCGACTGATCTACTTACTGTTTTGAATTCCATGCTATACCTCCGAACTATTGAATATTTCATTATTTTCTTTTACAATAGCACATTTGAAATTTTTTGTAAATAAAATCAATTCGTCGTAATTCGATTTATTAGAAGGACTTGACTAAATATCTTATCTTACGTTGTAAAGCTCCTTAATTTGTTCTCCTTAGCTAAAGTCCTTTAAGCTACATAACATCATAATCCGTATACCTAGAATTCCTCTTCTACTAAGCGTAAATCGAAGTCTCTTAAAATATGACTGCTAAAGAGTCTCTGTAAAGGTTGTATTCTTTTGGAGACACCGTAGGCACCTTCTGTTCTACTTACATATTGTAATTCTTCGTTTACACTTGTTAGCTCCTTTTTTGATTCTTCTAAGCTAAAGCTGCTATTGCTATTCTTGCCTAGATTAGTTTCATTAGGAAGTTCCATTGTTAAAAATGATTGATTACAGAATTCTTTATTTGTGATTTTTTTCAAATAACATAACTCTTTATTCGTCTTTTTGGAGAGTTTGGTAAATTGTAGTTGCAGCTGCTCACACTTGGCTAAAGACAATTTAGAATTCTCATGTAGAGATTCAATCACTTTGCTAAAGCTTCTTAGATATTTAACTATTCCAAATCCTGGAGAGTAGTAAAATCGTATTGAACCATCTGTAGGATTTACCATAATGTGATGGTAATAATCAATGTCTACAATACATCCATGAATATTACCACTCAATCCTAACTGTCGTAGTTCTTTTGACAGATGTGTTTGTACATTTCTAAGTGGTGCAAGCAATCTAAGGTATTTAGAGATTATTAGGCTAAAGTTCTTTACAATCCAATTAATATCAGTCTCTTTGGTAAGTTTTTTAGTCTTGCCACCATTAGCGATTGAAATACCTTTTGAAGGTCCTGAATCACATACAATGAAAAATCCATAGTAGTCGTCTTGCTTAATTACATAGAATTTTCTATTACCCTTACTAATAAGATTACTTATGTATTTACCACTTTTGATAAACTCTCCAGTATACCGGTAAAACTGTAAGTATGTTTCCACTGTTGTTTCATGAATACCATCTTCTAGCGATTCGTATGGATTTCGACTAACACCAGTTGTTGCTTTCTTAAAGGTTATCTCTTGATTGTAATAACCAATTTGATTGTCAGCGTACACTACACGATCTTTTTTCTTCTCATAGTAATTCCTGTGGTCATGTCCAGTTAAGTAAATTGTTTCTTGGTTAAAATGGTCAAGGCAGGAAAGCGTTGGATAATGAGAGGTGCAGATAAAACATTTATTCTTTTGTTTTGCCTGGGCTAAAGCTTTGTAATATCCATCTTCAAACTTAGTTCCCTCTTCTATCTCTTCTTCACGAGTAAAGCCATCGTAGCAAAGTGTGTTGTTAGCATTGAAGTGTTCGTCATACTTTGCAAAGCCTGTTCCACCATAGAGAATCAAATCAACCCATTTTGGATCACCGTCCAAGTATGAGAAACGTTTTAATTCCAGCATTTCATTTTGGAGAACGTGAATACCGTACTTGGCTAAAGAGGTTTTATAGAAATCTGTAGCCGATGCGATGGAATCGAAATCGTAGTATTCATGGTTACCGAGAATAAAATAGATATCTTTTAGTTTATCTAATTTAAAGTCATTCAAAGTAATTTCTTCAAGTGGCTTATTACACTCCTTTTCTAATTCTGCTTTGTCTATATTTAACCATCCTATTTTTTGTCCAAGAGAAGCTATCTCTTCACCGCATTCATTTAATTTTTGATTTAATTCAATGAATTCTATAATGTTCTCAATTTCTCTATCTGTGAGATTAAGTTTTTGAAATGATTTTAATTTTCTAAAATATTCAAAAGCACTCATTAAATCTTCTCCGTATCTGTAACGATTTCTATAGTTTACTAACTTTTGTAAATTGAAACCAATGATAGATTTTTTTATCTCTATTGCTTGTAGTAAGACTTCTTTGTATTTTCTTTGATTCTGTAATTGCTTCTCTAAGGTTCCTGAGTTAAATTGTTCTCTGCAATTAATTAATTTATGTTTGAAATAAGTGAAAGAACTTTTACTACAATAGATGCGTAGAAATTTAAAGAACTCAATTACCATATTGTGATCCGTGGCTAAATCGCCATTAATGATTCTAATACTGTTGAAAGTGATCGACTCGGCTAAAGCTTCTGTAACTTGTCTGAGCATCTGTTTGGCATTGTTGTTATAAAACTTTAAATGATGTTGCAAATGTATGTCTGAAATGTAATCTATAGTTATGTCATTTCCTTTACCATAGTATGTTAATGGTGTGGTTAATTCTTCTATCTTTTTCATTAACTCCTGTTGGGACGTGTGTTGAGTGTTTTGAATTGTTGTTGTATTATTCATCGTTATTATTCACCTCCGTTGCAGATTATGCAAGTGGTTAAATCACAAGTCTTTACATCTAGTCGTGATTTTTGACTTGTTTTGTATTAAAGCTCTTTGTCATTACAGTCTTCTCTCTATAAATCATTAATATACTTTTCTATTATCTTCTCTCTGTAAATCACTAATACACTTTTCTATGTAAACTCTTTGAATTGCAATGAATGCACAGAAGACTAAATTGATGGCTAAGAAAATAAACAAAGCTGCTACTGCATTTGTGTGTTCGTGAACATTTCTAAAGGTTTGCATACATCCAACAATTCCGAATGTACTGATGCAAACTACTATGCTAAAGAAACCCTTGGACAGTAAAAACATTTTACTGTAGTTTTCCTTGGCTAAAACTTTTAGAGTAGCTTTACGTAAAAGTATACTAAGACTGAATGTGACAGTCAATGTTATTGTCCAAAGTAATGTTGTTGGCCAGAGTTCTTGCAACAATTTGTTTTTGAATAAGAGAATGTAATAAACTAAGTATGGTAAGCTTACTACTGCTATGGTTGTGTTTAAATGATGTTTGACTTTATTTTTAACTTTATTTTTGATTGTGATTGAATCTTTCGTCATGATTAATACCTCCTTGATTTTTAAACTTGACTAAACTGAATTCTCTTTTGTTGTGATTCAGATTGCTCCGTTTTCGGACTTGCTTTGTTTAAAGGTAGAAATGAGAAAAGCCAAGAGCTCCTGTTACAGAGATCTTGGCTAAAGTTGTTACTAGGCTAAAGCTCTTGCTGAGCTAATGCCTTTGTAAGGTAATTACTGTGCTAAAGCTCTTGCTGAGCTAAAGCTTGTTATCATTATCGGATTACACTATGCTCCTCGTTCCACTTGTCTTTGTCGAAGTTGTTTGGATCTATTTCACCATTTTCGATTGCTTCTTGAAGCATTAGAACACTTCGGACTGTCATGAGAACATGTCCTAAAAGGTTTTGTCCAACTCCATTTACAGTACCCCATGTTCTGTCTCCCCAAGTGTTTCCTTCTTCCAACCATTCTCGTCCTGTTGCAATTAATTTCTGCTTAAGGAATTCATTTTGAGAGAACTTGGCTAAAACGACTTCATACATTACATGTAATTTAATATCTTCCCAATCATCCCGAAGTGTTACCCTATAGCCTTCTCGCTTTGCTTCAACTGGTGTCATTGTTTGGAATCGTTTACGATCTTCCTGGTCTAGAGTCTTGGCTGCTTGGAACGCAGCTTCTGAGCTAGGATAAATTAAACCTTCCCACTCTACACTTGTTTCGTAGAAATTACTAAGAAATCTGTTAGCACCTCTAAATTTGTTAATCATTACTTCACCATTTTAACCTTTCTTTTTAATAGAATTGTATAGCTTGGCTAAAGTAATTAAGAGGTTCGCACACTACCATTCTTTCTCATGGTTTTGTTTTAACATTTAAGTTAGCAGCTATCTTATGAAGTGTTGCTAATCTGTGATTATCCTTTTCACAATCAACGTTAACCTGTATCATAGTTACTTGACTAAAGTCAATCCTATCTTTGACAGGTTGACTTAATTTACTATATGTAATTTCTGTTGTCTTAACTTCTCGATTACCATTTCCATTATCATTTTCTTTCTCTGACCAAAAACGTGTGTAGTACCTTTTATCTTTTAGATTACACAGCTCAATGCAATCTTTAAAGGATTTTCCATTTCTCTGCATCGCTTTTTGATTAATAAATTGTGTTGTGTTTTCCATAAACTTATCTATGTAGTACAGATAGAGACTAATAACTCGTTGTTTGCCATCTAGGATTACTTGTTGCCCCGCCTTGTTTGTATAGCAATAAATTGGTGGTATTGGAAAACCCCTGAGTAACGAAATTACTAGCTGTTCCGCCTGTTGCTCTGTCCAATGATAAACTTGGCTAAAGTCTGGAATTACGAAATCCCAATTCTCTAATTTAGTAACTAATGTTTTAAAAGAGATGTTATGTACTGAATTTTGTATTCTAATCCCCTCATAGATTTCAATATCTTCAGCTGTGTTAAATGACTCTTTGTAAATATTACCCATACGTACACCTCCTGCCCCTAATCATAACACATAAGAGCATTTAAATAAAACCAAGAACTTTTTTGACAAAGGTCTTGGCTAAAGCTTTGGTAAAATAAAACCAATAATTATCCTCTAGACAAATAAAATCTTTATACATATTGTAACCATCAATAGCAATAGATAAATCACTATAATTTCTAACGGTATTGATGTTAGCTGCAATGTTAGCTGCGGCGACGCCACACTGAAAATAAAACTCTGTATTATGCCTACAATCTTTGATTGCTTTACAAATTTCTTCAATAGTAATATATTTTTCTTCTTTATTCTCTTTTTTAATCAACCCCTCTTCCTTTAATAAACGATAAGTCTCTCTACATGCATCATCAAAAAATAATACTGAATTTTCCATTTTTAATACCTCCATTATAATGATTATTATAATTATTTACTTTTCTAATAGTTAATGCTCTTATCTTAATACAATATATACATGTTTAAATAAAACCCAGAACTCCGTTGAAAGAGAACTGGGCTAAAGCTTGGATTAAGTTTCTAATTTAACCATCATCTTCTATTCCAATAAAATCTAAATACATACTGTAACCATCAATTGCAGCATTTAATTCGTCACACTCTTTGTTTTCATAAAAGTCTGATGCGATGCTAGATGCAGCAATACCGCATTGAAAATAGAATTCTGAACTGTGTTTACAATCTTTGATTGCTTCACGAATTTCTTCAATAGGAATTTCATTAATCTGAATCTTTTTCTTCTTGATTAATCCTTCTTCCATTAATAAACGATAGGTTTCTCTACATACGTCATCAAAAAACCACATTGGATTTCCCATTGCTAACACCTCCTTATTCTTTATTTTTACTATTTTCTATTAATTTCTGTTCCATCAGCGATGACATTCTTCTTTCAGTTTTGAATCTCTGTATGTGAGAGAAGACAGTCATAATTGTAATTGTTATTACTGTGAATACTATTGCTTTGAATTCAGTTATACTGTGAAAGTAATTTTTTGTGCACGCGGCTAAATCTGCAGCAAAGATGAGATTGGCTAAAGTGTACATCTTTTTAATAGAATCTGCCAGAACTTCTTCTTTTATCAGTTTTGTTTTAGATAATAAGTTCTCAAAATCAATCCAATCTTCAAACGTTTTCTCACCGTTTCCCAAAATACTCCAATAGTAAAAGTAATTAAAAGCAAATACTACCAAAAGAACACCTGTTACAACACTGTAGAAAATAAGTGAGGATTTGGCTTCAGTTTTATAACCTCCTGCATAAAGGTAAAATAAATATACCCAAAAAGGTAAAGTGGCAATGACTAACGTCATTGCTATACGTCGTGTTGTTTCCTTTAAAATTGCATTCTGATTTGTTTTCTCTAAAATTGCATTCTGATTTGTTTTCTCTAATTCCATTTAAACTCCTTTTAAACTCCTTTTAAACTCTTTTTAACTCTTTTTAACTCCTTTTAAACTCCTTTTCTTATTTCTCATCTCTCATCTATCAAATCACACCCCTTATTAATAAATGTGAAAAGCCCAAACCTTCGGTTCTTGAAGATCTGGGCTAAAGCGAAAAGCCCAAACCTTCGGTTCTTGAAGATCTGGGCTAAAGTGAAACTAAATGAACAGCGAAGTCACAGTTTTGCTCATCAATTCTAAATACAATTATACAGACATTTATAAGTGTTTATTAGTTCTCAAAAATATTATACAAAGTTTTGCTAGTTATGTTTCGTTGTGCTCTGATAAAGATAAGTGCTACTATTATCAGGATTAAAACTGTTACTAATGCACCAATAATCCCGAAGTTTTTAAGAAAAATGTATAAGTTAGCTGAAAGTCCTAATGTAAACATTAAAAACATATAAAAGTAAGCTAAATTGATTACTTCTGTCAATTCAAGCAATACTGTTACTACTTTGAAATTATTACTACTATCAGGTGTATCTATGTCTTTAATAATAGTAACAATTTCATCATCTAATCCATCTATATCTAACCCATCAACACCTGAAAATTTGTCAACTTCTGCTACTTTTTTATCTAAGTCATTCAAAGTCTCACTAACCTTGTTTAAAGCTTTTTCATACTGATTTAAGGTTTCAATTAAATTAAAATCAGTAGGATTACTGTAGGTTGAGAGAAATCCTGTGCTAAAGTTCTTATAGATTTTACTATAGCTAAATAGTAACATTGCTAAATCCAGAAAAAGAATTCCACTAACGATAAGCACAGAATATTTCGGTGTGGTTGCATAACCTCCTCTGAGTAAATAGATAAAATACCAAATAAATGGTAACAATGAAACTATTAATGCTATTGTAATTTGTTCTGTTATCTTTTCTAATGCTGTGTTGTTCATGTTAAACCTCCTGTAAAATGAAAACCAAATTCTCTGATTAAATTAGAGCTTGGCTAAAGTAACTACATTTAATTAGGACTTAGCTAAAGCAGCTACGTTTAATGAAGACTTGGCCAAAGTAATCATTAAATCGCATGCTTTGGTCTTTTAAGAATACTTGGAGCAAGTATTTTATAGCCAACTGAACGGAATTCATTCCAATCACTGCTCTTATCTTTTTTGTAAATAACATAAGGTATCCCTACATACTTCTCAATGAAATCCTCCAATTCATTTTGTGTGCTAAAGTAAATACTATAGTTATTAAAATCTGTAAGATTAAGTTTCCATTCGTATGGACATTCTTTAGTTCGAATACAATGTCCAATCTGTAAACTACAGAAACAATCGATAAACATCTCGATTACTTTTGGATTTTCTGCTTTTACTTTAGTATTTAAAGTTTTAGAAATTATTTCATCAAGAAGATTTTCTACTTCTAATGAATTGTTTGCTTTTTCTGCAATCCTTCCTTTCACACTTACTGTGAATGAAATCAATAGATTTGTTAACTGCCCGGTAGAGTAAACATTTGTGAAACCAATTTCTAGCTCACGATGTTGTTCTGGGCTAAAGCTATTAACACCTTCACCTTCTATGTTTTCAAGTATCATACAATACTGTTTAGCATAAAATAAATAATCAAAGAAGTTTATCACTTCTGGTTTATCTTTCATTGTGTTTATTAAAATCTCTGCAAATGTCATAATTAATTCTCCTTTTTTGATTAAAGTAAAGCCAAATCCTCCGATTAAAGAAGACTTGGCTAAAGTTTTGTTACATTGTATTTTTATTTCGATTCTATACCAAGTTTAGCTAATTGGTCTTTAATTGGTGTACTTTTAAAAAATCCAAGCAAATGAATCATCATAAGAATTCCAATAGCAAGTTCACATTCTAAACCAGCTTTTGCATGTAATCCAAAGATACTTACATTAACAAAACTGATTACAAGAATATTTGAAATACCTAAGTAGAACATAGTGTATAGTCCGTCAAGGTTGTTATTTAATTCGTACTTTATAGATTGATTAAGCATAACCAAGAAAGTTATTGTTGCAATAAAAAACGTGGCTAAAGCTATTTGCAATACAATAAAAGCAATCCAATTAAATGTTTGATTTTTACAAGCTACACTTTCACTAAAAATAACTACCATAGTTATCGCTAAGTACTTGGCTAAAGTGAGAATCTTACAGGCTGCAATCTTCACTTTTTGTTTGGTTGCATTTTTAAGTTCTTCTTGTGCAATCTTTCGCATACTACTATTCATTTCTATTTTTTGTACAAGCTTTTCTTCTGATAATTTAAATCCTAAATTTCTTAATCTTTCTTTACCGCTCTTAAACTGAAAAAATCTAAAAATAAGTAAATTAAAAATTATCATATATGCCAAATCATAAAAACTAGAACGATTACTTACAATACTCCCTGAACTAAGAAATACTAATACACTACTCAAACTAAATGCAAAAATCGTAAACATCGCAGTTGCAAATAAAGTACAAAATTTATTAAGATTATAAAAGCATTGGTGCTTCATAGCCTGTAAAATACAAACAAAGCAAGAAACAATCATAGCAATGGCTATTACCATTATCACTTGTAATAAAATGTAATTTAGATTGATTGTCATTTTGCGTGTCAAGATTAAATACTCAAATGAAATAAATAATATTAAAGTCACTACAGCTTTCACCACAAAGAAAAATCTATGTAACTTTATTCTAAGATTTTCTTTGATTTCATTCTTAATTTCTTTTGCTACAAGTTCTTTATGCAATTCATTCATAGTAAATTCTCCTTTATTAAAAGCCAAATCCTCCAATTAGAGAAGACTTGGCTAAAGCGATTACTCCTCCTCATCTCCACTTTAGTCTGGTTTCTTTCTTAAGCGCTTCCTACACAATTTTTGTGCTACTACTTATTTCCGCTTATCGCATTATTTTCTTTGCCAACATTTACAGATTGTTCTTCAGGAATAGTGAAACCTAAATATCTTAATCTCTCCTTATTAGTTTTAAACTGAAGAAACCTGAAGATGAATAGCCAAAAAGTTAACTGACAAGCTAATTCAAAATAATTAGACTCAGCTATAGTAACGTTCTCAATATCGGGAAAAATTAATATGTAAATAAAACTAAATGAAAAAATTGTAATAGCTGCGACCGCAAATAAAGTACAAAATTTATCAAGATTATCAAAACATTGATGCTTTATAGCCTGCATAATACAAACAAAACAAGAAACAATTACAGCAACAGCTATTACCATTACTACTTGTAAAGAGCTGTAATAGTCAGTTGACATTTTGTATGTCAAGATTAAGTATTCGAAGGAAATAAATAGTGACAATGTCATTAATGCCTTTATCACAAAGAAAAATCTATAAAACTTTCTTTTGAGATTTTCTTTGAGATTTTCTTTGACTTCATTCTTAAGTTCTTTGTCTACAAGTTTTTTCTGTAATTCATTCATAATAAATTCTCCTTTATTAAAAGCCAAATCCTCCGATTAGAGAAGACTTGGCTAAAGCTGACACACTTCTTTACAGAGCGTTATTACTTATTAAGCTTTTTAATCTCATCTGTAGTTTTCTTGTAATTATGATTTAACAAGATTGCACAGATAACTATTAATCCCATTGTAGCGTAAACTAATTTATCGTATTTCAGTATTGTGAAAATCTCTGTACCCAAACAACTACTAATACATACTGCTGCAAATCTAAGCAACATTATTATGCGAGCATAAAGGCACACACTCACTGGAAATACTTTATTTTCATCAAACATTTCATAGAAGTTTGTAAACAACTTAGAAACTATTATTAGTAAAATTCCAACTGCCACCAGTTCTATAGCTACGAGTGATAAAAGTTTTGTATTATGTAGATTTGTGAAGAGAAATGGAAGCTGCAGCATAAACGGCAAAAGAAAGATCACATTTGCCCTTCTGTTTAAAGATTCTACTGAAGACATGTCCGGCCTATTGTCTTGGCTAAAGGTCTTACCCTGGCTAAAGCCATCTAACTCTTTCTCCGACTTAGTTGGAGACTTTTCAACTATTGTTACTCCACATACAGAATTTAGCATTGTGCCAATTACATCATTTAATGTCACACCTGTTTCCTCGCTTTCTTTATCTTTTGCACCCTCTTCACTTTCTCTATATTTTTCTGTATCTATTTCATTCTCACTAACATCTTTTGGTAATTTATTATTTTCATTTAACATTATGTTATCCTCCGTTTCATCCACATCTTCTTCATCAGGTTCTTCTATCGTTTCTATTTCAATATTTAAAAAGTTTAGTATTTTGTTTTTAAATGCTTCTTCGAAATCTTCAATATAATGAAAATGTACAAGTATGATTATAAATACACCTAATGCAAGAAATGAAGCAACTAAATTTCCTACTTCCATAGCCGTGAAAAACATAGGAAGATAGCATGCTACAATATGTAATACTAAAGCACTCTCTAAAAATATATAATATAAATCAATAATATCAGAAAGACTATCTACATCTTTCGCAGTAACATCTCCAGCTAAATGATACATTGTTGTGACTTTTCTTTTAACTAATTTGTAGCAAAGTGTAATAAGTACCAACAATATTAAAGAAATAATTAAAAGGTTTCTAATAACTTCTTTACTTCTATATGACACTACTCCTTTTGTAACTAAAAATAAACAAACAATAAGTAATAAATATCTGAGTAAAATGTTCCTTAAAAATGTTTTAAAAGATAAAAATGTATTTTCTTTATATCCATGCCAATTCTCATCTTAACTCTCCTTTGTAAAAAGCCAAGTCATCCGATTAGAGAAGGACTTGGCTAAAGTGGTTGCTAGCTAGCTGTGCTAAATCAAATCAGACATGAAGACATCTAAATCCCACTGTGTAATGATGCGAGGCTCACCAGACTTTTCTCTAGGCTCCTGGGCTAAAGCCTTCTTGATACCCTCTTCATCTGCTGTAAAGATTACATCTGCATCTTCCACTCTTTCTACAACCTTTCCACGAGCTAAAGTGTTTAGAACAGCGACCTGGAACATAGTAGTTCTTTTAAGATTAACCATTGCATACGCTGCTAAGGTCGTTCCGACTAGATTGTTTTCAAGATTATTGGACCTTTCTGTTCCTATCTGTTTTGAAAGGTCTGTCCAAATTACTTTACGCTCTTTGCAGTCGATTACTAATGGTATAGAAATCCTACTTGTTGAAGTTAATGAAATCTGATTTTCTACAGTTGTAGGTTCATAGATCTCACCAGAATTCAAATCTTCTCGTTCCATCCAACCAAATGTACAAGGCACTTGGCTAAAGTTTTCGCCAGAATACGAGTACACCTGCGGTACTACGTAGTGAACTCCTTCATTTAACATGGCATTCAAATCCACATCAATAAACTCTGAAGCTCCTTTACCTCCAAAATCATCACCATTAGTAATATCACCTGAGTGATAACACCTCAGTGAAGAATTTTCTAATTCAGTGTATGAGACATGTCCGACATAACCCCAATTTTCATTGTAGAAGGCTACAGACAAATCTAAGTCAACGGGATGACACCCAAATTCTGTATTTGTCCACCAAATGAAGAAACGAATGTTTGACTTGGTTAAAGTAAATCTACTTCCCCTTGTCATTGATTTGTATGTACTGTTAGCACTTCGTTGTGAGAAAGGAATAATGAAGTCTGCAAGATTTCTGTCGATCCACACGTTTCCAAGTGGGGAGCGTTTAGAGTATTGTTTATCCAAAGCGTTTATGATTACGACACGTAATTTTGTGGTGTCACCAATTTCTTGGCTAAAGCTGTCAAGAAGTTGTATTTTAGCTACGTTTCCTTTTGGCATTACTGTGCGTAGATCTTCACAATTTCTGTACTGAAAGTGTGCTAATGTCTGCAGAAGTACAGGTGTGCTGACTTTGACTGCCACTGTGCTAAAGCTTTCAACAATTTCATCTGCATAGTCAGAGTAGTCCCGTAACAACTTGTCTAATCGTCTTGCGAATTCTCCAGGGCGTTGTGTAAGTAGTCCTAATAGTGTTTCCATTTCGTCTTTGCTGTGTTTTGAAGACTTAATGAGACCTTCTACTTTGCCTGTCCAAAAGAGAGGTTTTTTCTCTTCTCTAATTGATTTGAAAGCTAATTGTACTTTTTTGAATACTTGCCCTTTGAATTCTCCAGGGTGAAGTCTTTCTCCAAGTCTAATCCATTGTTCTCTGTATCGCCACATATCTTCCTCAAGGTTAGAACACTGGGCTAAAAGGCTCATGATAATTCTACGTTCCTTACGAGAGAAGCTTTTGAATTTGGTATTCTCGGCTAAAGAGATATCGCCATCAGATAGTGAGACTGCAAGTCTAAGTACATCTGTAACTGTCTTGTAGTGTTTAGCTAAGACTTCAGTTTTTTCTTCTTTTACCAGCTTTGCACTAATCCATGCTAGAATTTCTTTAAAAGTGATTTCTTCCGGAATCCAATTCCAGCTCTCTTCTACATTCTCTAAACACCACTCCAAGTCTTTGTAGTCTTGCTGAGCCAAAGAGGTTTTACTGCTGAGGAGATTAGTAAAGATCTCTTTTAAATCTTCTAAATCTCCTAGAGTTAATTCCTGTCGTTTAGATAACTCTGTTAAAGGTGCTCTTTCAACCTTCTCGTATTCAGGAAGCCAAGTACCGAAACTAATGTAATGTAAGATAGCGTTAATCCAAAGTTCTGCATCGTCGGCTTCTGCTACCTGCTTTGGAAAATTAGGATACATTACTTTGTATTCTTTATCAGCTCCGATCAAAGCCTTAAGTGCTGGAATTAATTCTTTATACAAATCATCAATTACTGCTACTGGCTGCTTGGCTAAAACTAAAGCAAAATTTTGTTCTAGGCTAAAGCCAAGACTGCTGAGATTAAGTTCAAATGTGAAAAGATGTGTTAAAGACTCCACAGCGATTTTGTTTAATGGTGTTTTTAAATTAATAGTAACTTTGTGTTTTCTTCTTAATAAAATTTCATTTAGCATAACATACCTCCAAATGTAAAAGTGCCTAGACTCGTTGAAGAATCTAGGCACTGTGCGGAAAACAGAAAAACTAAGACATACCCAATTTTTTTTAATAGAAGGAAGTTTTTCTATAGCCGCTATTTTTAGTTGTTTGTGGAAAACGGAAAAACTACATTGACACCTTTCTTAATAGAAGGAAGCTTTTCCATAGCCACCATAAATGGAAAGCGAGAAAACTAAAATCATTTTTTGTTTTCTGTAAAAGTAGAAGGAAGTTTTCTCATAGCCATTTAATAATTTATTATATTTTTGCTCAAAGAGTAACATGGTTTTAAAACATCAAGTTCTCTCCTAAAATGGCTACAAAAAGAGATCCAATTGATACCAAAACTCTTTGAATTTTATTCTTTAAATCTCTTATCCATTTCTTCTTCAAGCTCTTGTTGTGCTTTTCGTTTCTCGATCTCGTGTTTAAATGGATTTGGGTGCTTGGCTAAATAGGTTTCGAGAAATACCATCATAGCTGCAAAAAGTAAAGCCGTTACTAAAGCTATTCCTATGATCTTGGATAAAATTCTGTATACTACTTCCATTCCATAAAACATTGCAACGAAACCACCGGCAACTGAAAAAAGTAAAACAACTAGCCAAACTATAACTTTCTTTTTCATTAATAACCTCCTGTAAAATCTAGCAATCAAGCAAAGAAAAACCAAAGATAATTCCAATGATTATTGATACAAATCCTGGTAAACCAAAAGTTGCTTTGCTAAAGTCTAAACCAATGCCGCATAGCAAAGAACCAAACATTGGGAAAATTATTGCACAAACTATCCTATTACACCTTTTCATTTTGTGTTACTCCTCGCCTAACATGTCTGAGATTCTTTTAGAAGTTGACTTGGTTAAAGACTCTCTAGCAACAATTTGTAGTTCACTTTCTTTGATACCATCCATTGTAAGCATTGTATCTAAAGTATCAATTGAAGCTTTTGTTTCTAACTTATTAGCGAAACTCTCACCAGGTTTTCTTAAATCACCTAAAAGTGATTCTAAAACTTCTTTGATTGAGTCTTCAGCCTCACCTTTTAATTTTGAAGTTTTGTATAAATTCAAAATTTCCTCTTTGTAAATTTTTTCATAGTGATTTCTAGAAATATTTGCAAATGTGTACCCTTTTTCTAACTTTTTATCAATCTTATTAATTAACTGTAAAATCTCGGAATCATTCTTCTTTCTCTTTTTATCTTTCTTTTTCTTTTTCTTATTTTTAGTTTTAACTGGGTCGGACTTGGTTAAAGCTTTTTGTCCGCAGTTAGCACCAATTTCTATTCTAAGTGCATCCATTTCTACTAAGTCCTCCAGGAAATCAATTACTTTATCGACATCTGACCGTTTACCCATTCTATCGATAGTAAAGTAAAAAATAGTTAGTGCCATAGCAGCAATGATTACAAAAAATCCAAACATTTTAATACCTCCTAGATCATAGTTATATACGCTAAGATTACAGCAAGAAAGCAAGCAATCATTAAACCAATGTAACTAATCTTTTCTTGTAAATCTCGTAAAGGTTCTTTTTTCTTTTTACTACTATTACGTAACTCTTCCAGAAGTTTTTTAAGTTCAATTGTATCTACAGCATCTGCAGCATCTGCAATGTCTTTAACATTCTTTTGCTTATCACTCATTCGGAATCTCCCCTTTAATCTCTCCTTTAGTTTCCTTTTTAATTTCTCTTTTTAGCATAATAAAGCTAAACCCGGTCACTAAGCTAAAGCCGACAATTAATGTGGCTATTAAGATAACTACCAAAACATTTAAAAACTCGTTTGATTCCACAAAAGTGTATTGCTTTGCTAAAACGATTACAAGTGTCATTACCGCTAATGCAAAGGCAAGCAACAACTTATCAAAAACATTCTTGAGAAGTGCTTCGTCATTACTGTGTCTGCCTTTGTTCTTTTTAAGTACAAATAATAAAATACAAGTAATGATGGTGCATGCTAAAGCAAAATATAAATAAGCCATAGCTGCAGATTCTATAGATAACAGCAATGGAATTTCATTCATTAAATTTGCAAATACAAATAAACCAAATGGTATTACGACTAATGCAACTAAGCTTAAAATTATTTTAATGGTCTTTTTCAAATAAAATACCTCCTTTAAATTAATGCAACATTAATTTTGTTTTGACCTCTATTGGATAACATTTTTAAAATAAAAAGACCTGGGCTAAAGTTGCTCAGGTCTTTTGTCTGTTATTAAGTTGTGTTTATTTGAATTCTACTTTCGTAAAGCTTTTGTAACAACAAAGACAGTTCCTTCGACTACGAAGAAAACAAATGTAGTTATTACCCCTCTTACTGCTGCACTTACAAAAAGGTTTACCAAACCTTCTGTAGTTCCAACATCTTTCGATTCAAGCAATTCTGTTAAATTTTTCATTGTATTTTCTCCTTCATTAAGATTATTGTGCTCAGCTACTTTGCTAAAGTTATTGTGTTCAGCTCCTTTGCTAAAGCTCCTTTCTGTAGAATTCTGCCTGGTACATTACTTTAAGATTATTTCTATATAACTAAATCCCTGTAAGATTGCAAAAGCCAAAAGACTTATTAAATCTTCTGGTAAGTACCTTTTCTGTTCTTTAAGCTTTTCCATTGTGAGGTCTTTTGTCATCTTTAGCATAACAGAATTGTCTTGGCTAAAGTAAGAAATGATTCCAGGAATTGAAACAACAGGAGGTAATTCAATAGTGCCTTCACCAGAAACAACAGGATTGATGTACTTAGCTATTGTAGTTTCACTAAGATAATCGGCATTAATTCTAATAGTTCGTGTCATTATTGGTTCCAATGATTTTCCCAAAATAATCCCTCCTACAATAAATCCATCTTTTCTAATCCAGCAGCCTCATTGTCTACTACTGCTTTACTATTTGCTGCAGCTTTACTGTTTGCTATAATACCATTATTTTCCGTATCGACTACATGTGCGGATAATTCTTTAATCTCTTTTCCATTTACACTGATTTCAAAATTAATAGCAGGGAAACATTGTCGAAATACTTTAAACCATGCTAAAGGTGGCGTGGCTAAAGTGGTTAATGTAATGAACACACCGCTCTTCTCCAGTAGTGTTCCTCCAGGAGAAAAGACATCTTTTTTGACATCAACTCCGTAACCTAATACATCAAAAGGTGTTCCCCAATGAAGGTTACGGAAATCTCTTTGACAGAAGTAACCATGGATTTGTTTATTGTGACAGTACAGTTCTGCTTTTCTGTGCAGTCTTTCAAGTCTATCTGAACCAATTCCTTTAGTAATTCCATAATACCATTCTTTTGGATTTTCTGGTACATCTATTCCTAATTCTTTTAGAACATCTATCTGAAAATCACTAAGTGGTTCGCTTGAAAGACCGTAATCAGTGAAGTACGTGGCTAAAGCTTTTTCGACTAAATTCCCTGGCATAGTGTACAAATAGTTTGGTACTGGGATTAATTTATTAAAGCTAAAGTCTTTGTCTAAGAAATTTCGTTTGCAGTCTTCGTTACCATGCTGTGGAAAATAAATCTGTGTTGTTGCTGTTGGTAATGCATTGAAGTCTTCATTTGTCATCATTACACAATGTTTCATAATCTCCTCCTACGAAATCTCTATTAAAAGTCCCCATTAAAAAATCTCCATTAAAAAATCCCCATAGTATTTAACTTAGGTTCATTATCAGTAGTCACTGATGCTGGTTCTTCATGAATCTTTTCTAAAGAACCACAATGTAATTTGTACGTGACAATTACATTACTATCTTCGATAGTTATTATAAAACTTAATGCAGGATACATTTCACTAAGCACAATTAACCATGGTAAGGGCGGCTTGGCTAAAGTGGTTAAGACAACGCCTACGGTATTTTCAGTTGTGTGTAAAATAACTTCTATCACATCAGAAGGTGTTCCCCAAAATCTACCACAGAAACCAACTGCTGTGAATGTTTTAGTGCGTTTGTAGTTTTCATAGTACTGCTGTCCTAACTGATAAAAACGTTTCCAAGTCTCTACATCACAATTTACAGTACACTCTCGAAACCAAACGTTGAAATCTTCTGGTATAGTAATACCTGCGTATTGAAGTATTTCTACAATGATAGGATAATTTTCTGGTATCATTTGTTGGTTATTTCTGCCAAAGTTAGTTAAGTACGTGGCTAAAGCTTTTTCAATTACTGGACCATGTACTATCTGGTAATTCTCAGGAATAGGTATTACTTTATTAAAGCTGAAGTCTTTTGTGAATAAATCTAAGCAATTTGTAATCTGTTCAGTACTAAACTGGACTGTTGTGTAAACTTTAGATAAATCATTAATTTCGTTTGGTGTCATTAATTCATAGTTTTGCATTGCTGTGTTCTCCTTTCTTAAAATTAAATTGCGTTGGTGTAGCGTTGTCATTGTTTTGACTCCCTCCGGCGCTACGCGCCTCCGGTCAAACAACTGGGTCGCTTCGCTCCCAGCTCACCAGTCAGTCGCTTCGCTTCTTTGATCTAAAGATAGGGCTGAAGCCTATCTTGGCTAAAGCTCTGACTGGGCTAAAACGACTGACAATGGTAGGTGCTGATCCTTGGCTAAATCTCCAACTGAGCTAAAGCCTATCGCATCATTATTACACTTAAAAAAGCCTGTACTGTCGCTTAGACTAGTACAGACCACTTTACATTTTCCCATCCTCTAAGGTGTATTTTACTTCACCGTTACGGCTAAGAAGTTCGCAATCAAACGTTCTATCTGGGTAGCGAACACTTAAAGCCGTAAGCACTTTGTTTGGCATTCCATTTACTGTGCTAAAGCTAACTTCGTTCTTACTTACCAATACATTTAAAGCATTGAGAGGTGTTCCCCAATAGCGTTGACACCAACTATGATGTGCAATACAGTCGTGCTTAATACAATTTCCAAAGTATCGCTCTCCTAAATTGGTGAGTCGTGTTGCATTGCCATTGTACTTCGCTAAATGTTTTTCATACCGCTGGTCTAAATCCCTGAAGTCTTTTACTAGTAAATTATCAAAGAAAACTAATTCATTTTCTGTAAGATACTCTGCTAAAGAACCTTTTGGAATGTTAAGACCAGCACGGTCAACTTTTGGAATGTCATTTACCTTTGCAGGTTTGTGCTTGGCTAAAAGGTTTGGATCTCCTTCCGCCTTGTACTTCTCGTTTTCAACAAAGTAAGCATACAATGCCAGTTCAACTATTGGTCCGCATGTCATCAGTAATTCCTGTGGAATTGGAATTAGTGAATTAAAACTAAAAGTACCATTTTTGAACTCAGTTAAGCTTCCGATTCCTGGAGATTTTATTTTAACAACAAATCTTTCTGTATTTTTCTTTAAATCATCGTCAGTAAGTCTATCTAATAAATTACTCATTGTCATCACCACCCATGTTCTCACTCTTCTTTTTGATTGGTTCTTCCAGGAAATCACAAATTACCTGACAAGCATAATTACTACACATATCATGCAAGATATCATGTCTCATTTCCTGTATTTTAACAACTCTGACAGCTGCACCTAAACTTCGGTATCTCCATTCAACAACATCGACACCTTCACTTACTGGGTCTTCTTCTCCGTAAAGAAAAAGAACATCAGGTAATGAGGTTTTCTTTGCTAAAGCACTATACTCATTTTTATTTAAATCAGACATTCCGTTTAGAAATTCTAAGAAAAATTTAGGAGTCATTTTAGTTTGCACATTAGCATCCTGACGATACTTTTCTAAAGCAATCTGACTTTTAAATAACCAATCAAACTCTGTTAAGGTGTTTGGTATTTTCTTATTATAAGAATTAAATACTAATGATCTTACAAAGTCTGATGGTGCCTCTTGCTTACGTTTACTACATCTTAAATTTACTAATGTACGTGCAATTGAAAGCTGTAAACTCGATGGCATGCCGGTTCCTACGAGAATAATTTTATCTACAGTATTTGGATACTTCATTTGATGACTTCTAACCAAAAAAGAACCTAATGAAAATCCAAGCATGTAATAAGGTAATTCTCCATACTCTTTTGTTAACTGTTCTTTAAATGTAATTCTATAGCTTTCTAAATTTGCTACTGCACTATTCCATGAAACCATGTGTAATGCAGGAATTCCAGCATACGCAGAAGTACCATGCCCTTCTAAATCATGACCGCAGACTACATACCCAAGCTCATTTAGATACTTGGCTAAAGCATCATACCTTCCTATGTATTCAGTCATTCCATGCACAATTTGAAGTATTCCAACTGGCTTACAATTTGGTTTCCAAATCTTATAATGTATCATTACTAAACCCTCCTATTATCTGTATTTTGTTTCTTCAGATTAATAATTTTTTAACTCCTTTCGAAGTTCTTCTTTTCTTTTTGCTCTATTTGGTTTCTTTTTTGATTTATATTCTCCATACCCACAGGCATAAGCATTGTAGCGTGGCATCTGGGCTAAAGTGTTTTCAATACTACTACGGTGATAATAAGGTTTCTGATTCACTTTCATAGTCCCTCCTATTTAAATGAAAATAGGGGCATTGCAATGCCCCTTCACTTATTTTCTTCACTGCTTTTTACGAGATTTTAATAAATTTACAATGCTCGTCAGCAGTCCATTAATTGTCATAAAAAGAAGTATAACTTCTACTGAATGTACACGTTCTTCAAGTTTTTCTAATCTAGCTTCCGTAAGTGCATTAAAATTATCTTTCATTTCTGCTACCTCCAACTTATTTAGATATTTTATTAAATGATGTTTGTCCTGTTACTGTATCCCAGTAAACAGCAATTGGTGTACCATTGATTTCAAAAGTGTATGAAATCTTCTCTAAATCACTACCATCAAGTAAAGTACTATCTGTGCTAAAGCTGAGAGTTACTGTTTCTTTAGGATTGATTGTAGTTGTATCACCAAGTGGTGCATGCCAAAGAATTCTCCAATCATCCAGCTTAACATTTAGATTATGCCAGACTTCAATTGGCTCATCACTTTTGTTTGTAATTGTACAAGTTATTTCATTGAACAACCACTTATTACTAACACTTCCAGGTCTTTTACACTGCAAAAATGCTCTACATGTGCATCCACACTCAAATTTAACTTCTGGTAACTGTACGTCAACTATTTTTACAAGAATTGTCCCAAGATTATACCAACTACCATTCTTTTTATACAACAGTTTTACCTTTACGTTACCATCGTAAAATCCAGTTAATTTGCCTGAAACAGAAAGCTTGGCTAAATCACTTCCACTCTCAATCTTCCATAGAAAATTAATTCTATTTCGAAAAGGTATATGCACAGCTTTACCATTTAAATCAGTAATGTAATCAAAAAGATTAATATTTTTACCTTTTGAAAGGTAAACACTTTTCTTTACCACTAGATTAACTGGTAACTCTTTGTTGCTATCGCTAATCTCAAATTCTAAGATTTCATGAACACTTAAAGCATTATCTGTTCCTTTCACTAATTCTTTCATCGTAATTACCTCTTTCGTTTTGAGATTGTATAATCTATTCAAAACAATTTAATGTTTTGAAATCTACTAATGACTTTCTAAAATTTACTAACAACTTTCTAAATTTTATTAATGACTTTCTAAAATTTATTAACGGCTTTTCAAAATAGAATAATGTGAAAATACACTTCTAAATCTTTCCAGGTTATCATCTCCACAATTTGGAATTGCAAAGATGACTTGGCTAAAGCTGCGATGATTACAGAGCACATCTGCAAAAGCTTTAGCAACAGTAGTTGCGTTTTGTCCAAAACTACCACAACCCCAAGCACCAAGAATTAATCTTTTTATTCCATTTTCTTCGGCAATTTTTAATACAAAAGAAATTCTTTCTTTCAATTCTCTAACGTTCTCTGTATTTGTAATACCGTATGTTCTAGCGACTGCCCAATTCTGAATAGAACAGCTAATAACATCAATACGTCGATGTTCTCCATCTTTTTCAAAAATTACATAAGGTGTGTATAGTGCGTGCTTTCTGCCCATACCACGATTTACATTTACACAATTCCACTGATAGTAATCCGGGCACTGTCTTAAAACATTGTACAAAAATGAATGTTTACACAAATCTGATTCCTGATCTAAACCGCCAAGAAGAAAAGTACTTCCAGGTCTGCTGTACGAAGCAAAATTTAATACGGCCGCACTTGCTCCACCAAACTTCATTACAGCATCCGAAGCATCTAAATCCTCAATCAAAATTTCCATATCACAGTTCAACCCTTTAACTCCTTCTGGTTCAACACCCTTATAAATACCATTAATCCCTGCTGGTTTAATACCATTATAAATTCCATAAACTTTTGTGCCTGCAATACTAACATCAATCTGTGTCCTATACTTTTCTTCTGTTCTTTCAACGTAATCACTAATAGTCTTGTCAAATAACATTTTTGATTTCTCCTTTTATTACTATATTAAAAATTAAATCTAAAAGTTAGGTTTGCTAAATCCCTTTGCTAAAGCTTTTATCATTGTAGTTCATTAAATTAGTGCCACAACTTAAATTTTTAAAACTCAACCTAGAAATGACAAAACCCCCAGCTTACGCTGAGGGCATTACAAAATACAGACAATCTAAAGGATTGTCAAACCACAACAATTTTAGAATTGTTGGAGGATTAAAGAGTACGTTAGCTTTTAAACTAACGTACCCTATTTTTGAGACACTACCATTCCTAAAGTTACTTCTTTGGAAGGTCTTGGAGCAAAATGCTCCAAAGATTTGTAGCAACATTACTTACTACAAATCACTAATTTATCGTAACGTAAAAACGTAATTTCCAGGGGATGGACTCTACCAACTTTTGAGACAGAATCCGAAAACTTCCTTACTGTGAATCAACTTCACTAACCATTTCCCCTAAAGCTAAATGAAGCTATTACACTTCACCTAGCTACAGATTACCTAAAAGAGTTTCTTTTCTCTTTTTCTTAAATTGTTATATGTAAAACTACATAGATCTTGGTTAAACCGTAACAAACAAAATCAAATGTCATCGTAGAATATTTTGATTCTTTGTCCTGTTAATTCGATCTATAGCTATTACACTGTAATCTATAATAGCAATTAATGCTATTAATAAAACAATTCCTCCTACTACTAAAGTCTTCAAATGCCCACCTTCTTCCTACTTTTTGCTTCACGTTTAGCAGCAATGCTGTCAATTGCAAGGCATTCTCCTACAACAATACCTAAACCGAATGTTAAAATCATCATTACAAAAACTGCAATGCAAACTGAATCAGTCATACTATCCCTCTTTTCTTTTTAGTAAAATATATTAAATATAATTTAAATTTAAGTTTTATAAATTCACTTTGCTAAAGCTGGTTAACCCATTCAGTTTTACTTTGCTAAAGCTATTGATACCAATTAACCCAATTTAGTTTTACTTTGCTAAAGCTATTGGCACCATTCAGTTTTACTCAACCCCTCTATTAATTAATGAGCCTTGAACAACTAATCTCTGCCGGCCAAAATTAGTACAAGTAGATAATGTGCAAATTGTTTTATCTTTATCTAATGAATTACCAAATAATCCGTGATATCGATTAATATAATCTTCTTGTGTAAAGTTATCCCCAAACTGTATTGTATAAATCTTAGAACCAAGATTCACTACGCAAACATTTTTGATTTCATATTTCAACACTTCATCAGTATTACCATTTACGCCTTTTACATGAACAAAGAAGTATTTATGCTTCTGCATGTAGCTCTTTGATTTATATTTCTTTAAGCTACCAAACATTCTTCCACTAGTCATATTATGTCCATAAATAATAGTATTATCATCAGTGAAATCACTGTTATTATGATAATCTATAAACAATGTACCGCTGTATTTATACTTCTTGTCTAAACCACGATGCAAATAAAAACTATTATCATCAGATTGTACAACAGGATACTCTAACACATCTGGAATTTCTAGTATAGCTTTGGTATCTTGGCTAAAGTCCTTCCAATTAATCTTTTTTATTTTAGATTTATCGTTTGAAGTGTTTTTATTTGCTTTCTTGTGTTTTGAATTATCATCTTTAGCCTTATTGTCTGAATCCCCAGTTATCTTTTCAATACCAGAAGAAATTTTCTTATCATCTTTTAATTCATCAAGAAAATACATCTTTAAAATTAGTAATGCTGCAATCACAACAATCACACCAACTATGATAATTCTTTTGTTTACTTTTGTCCTATTTTTAGTATTACTTTTCCTACTATCATCTACATTTAGTGTATATTTTGTTTTCTTTTTATTCTGCATTCTTCAATACTTCACCTTGCCTTGTTTTCAATGTTTTACAAAGATTTACATTTCTTTTCGAAACTTTACACTTCTTATCAGTACTTATCAATTCTTTACAAAGATTTACATTTCTTTTCGGAACTTTACACTTATTATCATTTCTTTTCAGAACTTTACACTTATTATCATTTCTTTACAAATCAATTTAAAGATTAAATGTTAAAAGATAAAGCGCTGAAAAGAAATAATAGCATAAGCACTTAGCTAAAGCGGAGAAAACTATTTCTTCTTTTTAGCAAAAGAAGGTAATTCCATACCGTTGTATGAACTATTTTCATCCTCGTTTTTTTGGTTCTCACTATTGTATCTAGCATGCAATGCTTTTACGATCTGTCTTAATGTTAATGTGATAACTCCAAGTCCTTTCGCTTCTGTAAAGATAAAATCTTTTTTCTCTGCATTCTCGATTGTAAAGGCTGGTGGTAAAGAAAAGCCAGACTTGAAAATACACTGACAAAACATCTCTGAAATTATTACAGCTTTTTCTGTGCTAAAGCTTTCTGGTAATTTGAATCCTTTAGGAAATTTACAACCATAAAAAAGTCTTAACATGTTGACTGCATTAGCTGTGCTAAAGCTTTCTGGTAATTTAAAGTTATCTGGTAATACTGCATGCAGAAACATAGAACTAAAATCAGTTCCATTACCAGTTTTAAAGTTTTCAATAATATTAGTCACATTTGGTAATACAGAATCGCAGAACATAGCACTAAAGTTTGTAACACTTTCTGTGCTAAAGTACTTTGGTAATTTGAAGTCTGCAGGGAATTTGAATCCACTGAACATACGTGACATTGTTTTCGCCTTAACTGTGCTAAAGCTTCTTGGTAGTTTGAAATCACCATCTACAATGCAACTGCTAAACATAGAGTTGAAAGACTCTGCCATTTCTGGGCTAAAGCTTTCTGGTAATTCAAAGTCACATTTAAACTTTGTTCTGCAAAACATTTGTTCAAGGTTAATAGCTTTCTTTGCATTGAAAGCATCGGTAAATCTAAAAGGTACTTCTATGGTTGCTCCTGCAAACATAAAACTCATATCGACTACATTTTCTGTGTTAAAGCTTGTTGGAAAGTAAACAGCACTTGTGAATTTTGCATTTTCAAACATGTTAGCCATTGTTACAATATCTGTTGTATCAAAAGCTTTTGTAAAAGAAAATTTATCATTAATTTCTGTATCAGAAAACATCTTGTAACAAGAGCTGGCATTAACTGGTAATTCTAAGGTTCCTTCTGGAATCTTTTTTACATGTAAAAACAAACCTGTTTTCTTGTCAGGAGCATACTGTGCTAAATCGAAAAGAACCCAATTCTTATTTCCTGTTGATTCTTGAAACCATGCAAAAGAACGATATGTATTTTTTCTAAGTGTTTGTGCACACTCTTCTTTTGCTTCCTTTGATGTAAGATCAACAATGTAGCTATATTTCCCTTTGGTGAAAGTAAGTGTATTGTCGTCACCATTCTTGATACCTTCCGGGAAAGTAAGAATAATGGTATTGCTTAAATCCACCTGTTTCTTTGGAACAGTTCGGCTTTCTGGTTTAAACCCTGTTTCGTCTTTACTAAGATCAAAAGGCATTGCATCTAAACCACTTTTTGAATTATCTCTAGCAAAACCACTTTTTGAATTATTTCTAGCAAAACCATTTCTTCTATCTTCTATTTTTCTTTTTCGCTCTTCATTTAATCGTCTTTGGTGTTCACACTGTTTATCGAACTCGCTACGAGTTCTTCCAGATGACTTGTGGTGTTCTGTGATTGCATTTGAACTATCTTTGCTAAATCTGTTTCTGAATCTGTCATTGTCAACTTTACTATTAGATTTTTCCTTTTCCCTCTGACGCTGCGCTTTACACTGTGCTTCGAACTCTGCCATTGTACGACCCTTTGCAGTTGGAAATCTAATAACATCGCTATCACCATCTTCATCTTCTAAAGCTGTCATATCCATATTATCAGGTAATTCTAACTCTTCAGCTGCACTGTTTACAGTTCCAGTTTTAGAGAAATTTACTTCTTGTTGAAACAATTCCTGTGCTAAAGAATTTGCATGGCTATCTCCCTTTTCTCCATTATCCTCCTCTTCTTCTATTTTCTCACTAGTATTTGCTTCAGCACTAAAGTTAGGCACTCTTTTTTCTTTAGTACTTGTTGCTTTGCTAAAAAGATCCATGGATTTCATTTCCTCATTGTTCTTCTCTTCTGGATTGAATAATTCTTTCATTTTAATATTTCCTCCTTTTACATTTTTTATGTGTTCTTCATAAGATTTCATAAAATCTTTGGCATCCATATAACCACTTCCTTTCCTGCACATATCTCTAACAAAAGAAAAAAGGGAACCCATTTAGGATTCCCTTCTTAATCTTGCTAGTAAGTATTTATAAAAATTAATTACTGATAATTAGTTAAAATACATATTAAATTGTCATAGTCACTTGGCTAGAGCTGGTCAGCAGAACTATAACCTCTATATTTATCTTTATGTACAACACAACTTTTGACATAAACTTTTTTACCACTCTTATATGTTCGCCAATATCCGGAACGAACATGAGGGCATTTTTGTATACCGAAATTATTACCACCACTGCCATTTGAGTTACCGCCGGTACCTGAGTTTACATTTCCATAATTGTGTACTGTAATTATGCCATCAATTCTAAGTTTTTCAGTTTTATCAGAAAATTTATCTACTTTGTTGAGTTCTGCTGGTGCTGCGTATGTACTGTCTTTATTGTCTTTATTATTATCTTTTACATTGACGCTATCGGAATCGAGCTTTGCTAAGGCTCTTTTAAGATTTACTTCTTCTTTTCTGACTAGGTATTCTTGAACACACATTAATACTGCATACGCCATTTGAATACGACCGTCGCTGCAATCACAAAATCGTTCTACACAACAGTTAGATTTCTTACAATCAAGAGATTTAGCACACCAGTTACCATCTTTCCTGCACAAGCAATTAATTGCTGGTGCTAAGGTGTAGCTATTTTCAGAACCCTGATGGGACTTGGCTAAATCCTCCACGATAAATGTAAAAATACCAAAGCATCTATCCCAAATTGTTAATGTGATTTTATCATGCATGAGTTTTTTACTAACATGGAAGGCAAGACGAGATTCTCTTAACTTACCTTTAACAAAAATTTCAAATGAAACATCTTTAGGCATTAAGCGAACTAATTGTGAAAAGTCAGCAGTGTTCTTGGCTAAAGCTTTGTCACATTTAGCATTTAAATAGGCATTCTCAGAGATTAGAAGTAATTTACTTAAACCCACATTAAATGAACTCTTTATAGTATCTCCTCGTATAATTGTTCCATAAATTATAGTTTGTAGCATATTTAGACATTGGTCTACGAGCAGTATTTTATTATAAGTTGAAACATCATCACTAAGACTTCTTTTGAAAGTATTTTTTATGGCACTTCTCATTTTAGTTTGCCCAGGTCCGTCAGTAAAAAATAAAATAGGATACTTATTAATACATCTATCTATTGCGTGTCTAAGATCTTTGATAGAATCAAAAAGCTTATTAAAGCTAGCGTCATCTTTTTTATTTTTCTTATTACGCTCTTCCTCTGCTAAATCCATTAAATGACGTTTACAGCTAATTAAACAATCTAAATCCTTATCTAGTTGTGTTTTTAATTCTTCTGTTAACTCATTCGTAAATTTGAATACAGATAATTCCTCTTTCTTAATTTTCATTTTTAAACCCCATTTCTAAAGTGATTCCCTTCTTGACTAAAAAGTTTTAGGACTGTTCTGCTAAAATGTAAAAAGGGGATTAAAGAATAATCCTCAATCCCCTTTTCTTAGTTTAACTAAGTACATTAATACTCTTAGCTAAATGAAAGATAGCCACCTTCATCTTCAAGCGTAGCCATGTCTAATTCAATTTCATCATCATCAAAATTTGGTAATGAAAAGCAATCCATAAACATATCGAATCCGGCTGCATCTTCACTTACATTCCAATCCTCTGAACTATAAATTCCGGACAACTCAGTGCATCCTGAAAACATATTAGTAAAATCAGCTACATTGCTAAAGTCCCAACCTAGCATTTCGACTCCTTCAAGAAGCTCACAGGACTCAAACATTGATTCTACACTTGTTAACTTTTCAGTTACAAAATGTGAAAGATCCAGATACTCAACGTCGCTTTCTGCGAACATGTAAGCCATTGTTGTGACTTTATCTGTGCTAAGGTGCTTTACTATCTCATCTGTAACACCTGTACTTCCTAAGAACATATAGGACATAGTAACAACATCTGGAGTTACAAAGTTATCAAAAGATACATTATTTAAATCTACATCTTCAAACATTCCATTACAGGAAGAGCCATTGACTGGCATTACTGGATCAATTTCACAATCACTAATGTAATGTAAAATCTTTAATCCACACTTTTCTATTACTTCGAAAGCTCTACTGTCATACATTACCCAATGCTCTTTGCCAGTTGCTTCTTTAAACCATTTGTAAGGAACACCCTCAAAGTCAGATAAAAATACTCTAGCGTCTTCTCTGCCTTCTTCAGTGTTTGGGTTTACTACATAATGTACATTCGGTCCATCAATTACAAAAACTTTTTCTTTACTCATACTAATACATCCTTTCTTCTAAATGATTGTCAATATTTTGTAATAAGTTTTTATAATTGAGCTAAATTACAAAATGGGGTTTAAAAGTTCATTTTTTAGTTTATCGTGGCTAAAGCCAGCGTGATATTTCGCTTGGCTAAAGCCTTTGGTTCACACTTGTCTAACTCCTTTGCTGCACTCTCTTGGTTAAAGCCTTTTAACTCCTTTACTGTGAAGAATTTTATACGGGCAGATTTCCATATCAAACGTCTTATACCACAGTTCCTTAAAATCCACCCAATTTTCTAATGACTTGCTTGGTATGCAGTAATTGTGCTTACATGTATTCCTACTGTCAATGTACTCTTTTGTAGAAACATTACAGTGTGTAATAGTTAATTTATCTTTAATCGTGATATATCCGGCGTCTGTTTCTATTAATGTACTACTATCGTCGTATTTAGTATCTATATCTAAATACACTATTGTTCCATTAGAATTAAAAGCAGCAGACGTAAATGTTGGATTAATGTAGCCATAACTTCTTAAAGTAGCCTTAAGTGCATTAGTATCTCCATAACATATACCAAAATTCTTTTCCAAATTATTGCATAAACGGTATTCAACTCTTTTTAATACCTGCGGCCAATCGCACACAAAAATTGGATAAAAATGAAAAAGTCCATCATGATCTTCAATTAAAATATATTCAGTTTCAATTGAATTCTCATTAAAAGGTAATTCTAAAGACTCGTATGCATCTTTAAAACACTTTTTAATGTATGAACTTAATTTCGTAAAATTAACATATACACTTCTTTTATTTTTCATTTTAATTCTCCATTCTATTCACTAAATAATTTATTTTTCATCTTGTCTTCTTATGACGTTCTCTTATTTTAATCACTAAATAATTAATTTTAATCACTAAGTAATTTTCTTTGCCTAGCTGTAATACTATTTGTAACATAAGTTAAATAGCCATCGTTTTTTACTGGTTTTACCATTAATACTTGTGCCATGATTCCTTTTCTATAATTAGGCAAACTACGGCAGTTAGAGAACATATTATAAGAATCTAAAACTTTAGAAGTATTAAATCTTTTGCTTACGACAATCTTTTCTAAAGATACACAACTAGCAAACATACCACGTGTTTTCTTTACGCCGAACATAGCTGCGTTTCTTAAATCAAGCTTGGCTAAAGATCTGCACCCTTTGAACATATCAATAGTATTTAAAGCACTATCTGTTTTAAGCATACTAGTGTCCAAGTATTTAAGATTAGGACAAAATGCAAACATAGCTTGCATGTCTACAATACCTTCGGTATTTAACTTTGCTAAATCTATTCTGGTTCTGTCTTTGCTGAATGCGAACATAAATGCACATGAGCTTGCATTGATTGGTATTTCTGGAGCTAAAGTGCATTCATCCTTATAACGTAAAAAGCGAGGTCCATTCTTAATCTTACGTACTTCAAACATTTCTGTATCATAGAGCACCCAATGTTTATTTCCTGTTTCTTCTCTAAACCAAGCAAAATTACGATCTCTGCTAGAACTTAATATAATTCTAAAACTTTCCATTTCTTTTGGGTCATGAAGATTATAATTATGATAACGATTTGAAAAAATATCACAATCAAATAAGCAAATATTAAGAAAATAATTTTCATTTTGCATTGGTCTTTTTAAAGCTATTTCTGGTGTGACACTTGTTTGATTGTATTTATTATAATCTGTTAAACTGATATTATTTCTCCAAGAAATTATTGTGCTGCGATGTACTCCTAAAACTTTAGACACTTCTAGAAAACTTTTTACTGCACTTAATGCTACTGCATTTACTTTTACAGCTTTTGAAAATACTTCATTATCAACTGCTTCCTGATTAAGTTCCGCTTCCTGTTTAAGTTTTGCTTTCATATTAATCTCCTTTTCTTTTTCTTTTAAAATTTATAGAAAGGATTGGTTTACTAAATAGTTTGTATAATAACTTTCTAAAATACGAAAAACCCAATATCCCTTTTACAGAATATTGGGCTAAGTTTTATTTAGTTTTTTACTAAGTTTGCGATGCACTGTCATTGCATTGGTGTTGCGACATTGCTTGACTCCCTCCGGTTCGCAGCACCTTCGGTCAAACAACTAGGTCGCTTCGCTCCCAGCTCGACAGCCAGTCGTTACACTCCTTTGATCTAAAGATAGCGGCTCGCGGTGGCTGTCACTGTTCTTGGCTAAAGCAACCGCTCGCTTTGCTGATGCTACTGAACTAAAGCTGTTCTAGGCTAAAGCTGTTCTATTCATAGTCGTCCTCTTCTCCAACATAATGGAAATAACCACCTTCGTTAACACTACAAAACATTTCTGTTCCAAGACGACTATCTCTGTAATGTGGTAACCTATAACAGTCATTAAAAACTTCGTTATTTTCTGCATCTTCATTAAGAATCCATTTATGTGATACATCAATGTGATAGAGGTTTTCACAACCTGCAAACGTTTTTGTAAAATGCATTGCAGACTTTGTGCTAAAGCTAGATAAATCTAATTTCCAAAGACTAACACAATTCTCAAACATAGAGTTAAGATATTTAACATTTTCTGTACTAAAGCTAGATAAATTAAGTTGCGTAAGACTTTTACAATCACAAAACATAAAATTCATATCAGTGACGCTAGAAGTGTCAAATGAAGATAAGTCTAATGTATTCAGTTTTTCAGAATAGTTAAACATTAACTCCATAGTAATTACGTTGTTTGTACAGAAATGACTAAAATCTATTGTTGTTAAATTTTGAAGGCACGCAAACATTAAATAGCATGAAGTGCCATTCAAAGGTATTAATGGAATTAAAGTATTGCGCTCATCGTAGCTAAAGTATCCTGCTTTATCAACATAATACATTTTTGTATCGTACAGAATTCTGTGTTTTTTACCTTCATCTTCCCTACGCCAAGCAAAATTCAATCCTGTATCTTCTTTAAGCTGTTTAACACAATTATCTCGTGATTCTAATGAATTAATGTCTACAGTATAGACTTTATCGTTATCTAACTGCATGTTGTATGATGGTGATACAACATCAACTTGTTTAAAGTGTAGAAGACCATATTTATTTTGAATTGGAGCTTCAGATGTATTGATTACTTTCGAATTATTAAATTCAAATAATCCTGCCTTTTTAAATACAGTAGCAACTTCTTCTTCCAAAAATTTATTAAATCCATTTTGAAAATCCTTAAGGTTTCGTAATAAAATATATGAATCAACTTCTATGTCTTGCTTTATTGCATTGCTACCAGCATTATATAAAACATTTGCAAGATTAAGAATACACTTTTGCCTATCTTCTGGTAAACTTTCAACATAGCAGGCTACTAATAATTCAATTTTTGAAATATTATCTGTTTCTTGTTTTTCATTATCTTCGCTAAATGGTACTTCGCTGGATTTGTCATTACCCCCAAATAACGTTTCACTGTGTTCTCCCTTATGGTCAAATAGGTTCATTTTGTCCATTTTTAATTCTCCTTTTCTTTTTGTAATATATAGTAAGAGATATTAGCTAAAGTGGTTTGTGTTGGGCTAAATGAAGTGTACTAGGTTAAAGTGGTTAATGCCCAGAAAAGTAAAAAGGGAAGCTCATATTACAGAACTTCCCTTTTGGTTGTTTATCATTATTTTATTTTGATTTTATAAGAATCATTTCTACAAAAAGAAAATTTATCTTTCGGAGTACGACTCCAAAGTAATTTACTATTGAATTTATGTTTAATAAGCTTTTTACCAAGTGTATTATCTGTTGTTACATTATCTTTAAAATCTTTTAGAGTATGATACTTGGCTAAATCCCAAACATGTTTAACATCGCAACAATAAACAAGTTCGTCTTCGATATTTCTAACCTGTGGAACTACTATTATTTTATCTTGGCTAAAATGGTTTTGTAGAAATCTTAAATTCTCTTGCAGAATTGTAGAATTGTTTGTATCAGTATCAAACACTAATACAAAATGAGTATATTTACTATGAGCAGCCAAGTATGAAGTTTTTAATCTATCTTGTATCACATTGAAAACTTCTAGCTTACCTGGTATGAGTATATGAAACTCCTTAATAAATATTTCTAATAATTTCTTTTCTATTTGCCCTTCGCAGAGATAAATATAATGTTCAATAGTTCTCATAACTTTCCTCTGACTTATTTATTACTTAGTTAAATCTGTTATTAGATTAGTTTCTGGTACTGAGCTAAAGTAATCATTTATGGCTGCATCATAGATTGATACATCACAAAATGGTTTACTATAGCTATCTAAAACTTCTTCTGCACTTGAAATGCTAATACTATAGCAGGAATCACATAATTCTTTTTTGAGAAAATAAAAAGAATGTTTTGGCAATTTCAAGCTTAGCAGCTCTTTATTGTGCGTTGTAAAGAATAACTGAGATCCCTCGGCTAAATTAGAAATCATTGCTATTAAAATAGAAATTTCTATATCACTATCTATACAAGAGAACTTTTCATCACAATAGTAAAATCCGTAATAGTTATTAATTATTTCTGATAGAATTAAAGAAATTGTAATTCCCTCTTTAGTTCCGGTAGATAATAAGTATCCTACCTTAGAGTTCTCGTCTTTTAATATTAATTGTCTATTATAAAAATTAATACAGATATTTCCATCACTGTCTTTGACTGAAACAATGGAAGGATCTAAAGTTTTCATTACTTTGTTTAAAACATCTATAAATAATTCTCTGTTTTTACAAATATCACTTTTGTAGATATTATTGAATTCTTTTGGGAGTACCATCCAATGTAATTGAGAGAGCTGGGCTAAAGCAGCTTCAACATCACTGGTGTACTCTGTTTGCATCTGATTTAATCTGTCCACACAAGTATAATAGCTATCATCTTTATTAATTAAAGTCTCCAGTACTCTTAATTCTATTTTTGATTTAGTGTGAGATATTTTTACTTCTAATCTCTGTAGCTTATATTTTTCTACTATTAAATCCATTGAAAGGTATGCATCCTTGCTTTTATTACCTATAACGGATTTTAAATAAGTTACATCTCTTTTACTGATAAAAGTAAAAATACTTCCTAATAAAACACCAAATGTAGTTTTACCTGAAGAGTTTGAACCATTTATTATAGCGACCTTTTTATAGCAAAAGTTTGGTCTGTCTTTAAATGTCTCCGGAGTTATCAAAGAGTTTTCATCTTCTTTGCTAAATGCCAGATTCATATGAAAATTATTGAAAGCTAAAAAATTATTAACTTTTATATCCATAATTATCATTATTGGTTTACCTCCACTAAATGGTGTTTTATTGGATTTGTTATTATGTTCTAAGAATGCTTCGCTGGATTTGTCATTACATCCAAATGACGTCATTCTTCTCATCTCTTACCTCCTATTATATATTTTAAAATCTGATTAGTCAATGAGAGACATTGCTAGTCTTTTGGCTTCTTTTTGAGTTATTTGGAACTCTTTGAGTGTTCTGGACTAAAGCTCGCTTCGCTCTCGTGATCTAAAGATAGCAGCTGCTAACGTATTCACTTGATCTAAAGATAAAGAATACTGATTTACAGAGCAGTTCGTACTGTGCTAAGTACTTAATACCCAGAAAAGTAAAAAGGGAAGCTCCTATTATAGAACTTCCATTGGTTAATGTGATTATGCTATTGCTGAAGCACTGTTACTTGGCTAAAGCAATCAGACTCTACTACTTCAACAAAAACAGATAACCAGTTGGTTTCTTTTTACTATTAAGAATCTTGTATAAAATTGTATCTCCATTTGGATTGATTGGTGATGCCATTTCAGCATCAACTTGTTCTGTGTTATATCTTGGTAATGAAGTACACCAATCAAATACACCCATACCATTTACTTTTTCCTGCAATTTCCATTTGGGTGATACGTAGATACGCTGGAGACTATTGCAGTCATAAAACATACGATATAACGATTCTATAGAAGCGGTATCAAATGAAGTTAAATCTAAGAACTCCAATGAATCACATTCAAAAAACATACATTTCATGTTTACAACATTTTCTGTGCTAAAGCTGCTCACATCCAATAAAAATAAATTAGAGCAATCCTCAAACATATACCTCATATTTTCTACTGATTCTGTATTAAAGTTAGATAAATCAAGTTTTACAAGATTACTGCAGGTCGAAAACATTCCTTCCATTGTTGTGATTCCTGTTGTATCAAAATGTGATAAATCAAGGTATCTTCCTTGGTAATTATAAAACATATGAAAACAACTACTGCAATTCAATGGAATGATTACTTTATTTCCTGCTGCATTATTCTCTTTATAGCATAAACATTTTAAAATCCCAAGCTTTCCCGCGTAAAAATAGTCTGTATCATAAAGCACCCACTGTTTATTTCCTGTTTCTTCTTTGAACCAATTAAAAGTATGTCCAAATCCTAAATTGTTAAGAGTTTCTTTACAGTTTTCTCTTGATTCTTCTGATTCTACGTCTACAGTGTATCTTTGACCCTTGTAGAGAAAAACTAACTTAGTACCTTTCTTCTTAAGAAGTACTGGGCTAAAGAAAGATAGCCTCACTTTCTCCTCAAGGTTATCATAGTTAACTTTAACTGTGCCGTCTTCATTGTTAATGAATGCTGGTTTAATCAATTCGTTGTCAGTATTACTTTTAAATGAATTCATTTTGTCCATAACTAATCTCCTTTCTGAACTTTAGTACTGAGTTAAAGCACTTAGTCCCATAAAATAAAATGGAACTCCGTAATTAGAATTTCCTTGGTTAAAATGACTATGTTATTATTTAATAAATCTGATTTTTATATATAACACCAGTATTGTAACAATTATCAATATCTATATTTTCTTTGCTAAATTGGTTAGCTTACTTTGTTAAAGTTCATCTGCAGAAGCGTATTCACTGAATTTATCCTTATGAATGACGCAGCTTTTTACCCAGCTTACTTTTCCATTCTTTGAGGTTCTGTAATAACCTGACCTCACATGTGGGCATTTTTCAGTACTGGCATGTGGCTTGTGGGGTGCGTGGTAAACCACATCTGTGTTAAAGTCTTCGAAACTACGCACTATAATTTTTCCCTCAACACGTTGTGATTTATACGGTGTCTGTTCAGCTGCAATTTGGTTATTATCTGAATTGTTTCGAACTGGTTTGGATTGCTCCATTAATGTGTCAAGTTCTGGCAAGCTAACAGACTCAGCTAAAGAATTAAACTTGGCTAAGGATTTGGCCTTTCTCTGCTCCTCTTTATTAATTAGATATTCCTGAAGACATCTTAAAACCGTGTATGCCATCTGTAAGTAACCACTAGGACAATCGTTAATATATTTTACACAAGAATTACTTTTGCTATAAAGAGCTTTTTTGCACAAGAAATCAGCACCTTTTATTGTACAAACATCGCAGGGTGCTAATACTGGTTTATCATAAATATTATCAATTCTAAATTCATGTAAACCAACACATCTATCCCATATATAAATTATTAGAAAATCGCCGTTTTCGGCACCATCTGAATCTTCTGGTACCATAGCTTCAACATGGAATCCTAATCGAGATGCTCTGCCTTTTCCCTCTACAAAGATTTCAAAAGTCGTATCTTTAGGATATAACTGTGCTAAAGCTTTCAAATCAACTGAATCACATCTTAATGAATCATCATATTGCACACTCTTGTATGCATCTTCGGAAATTAAAAACAACTTAGAAGTTACCTTATCTTTTGTATTAAAATATCCATGCAATACATTGCTATATTCTAAAGTACTAAGAAGAACATAGCATTGATAAAAGAGTTGGAAGTATGAGCCTAAATTTGTAGAAGTTTGCGCCTTCTGTTTTAACTCTATTATCCTGTTCTTCATGTTATTCTGTCCAATACCGTCAGTAAAACAAAGTTGTGGAAATTCGTTGATACATACATTTACAACTTGCATAGCAACATTAAATAATTCGCTTCCGTAATTTTCTTGATTAGAGCAGAAATTTGGATTTGTAACTGTAAGCATTATATTACTTGCACCCCAAACAGCCTCCATAGTATCTAATGGAATTTTCTTTGTAAATTTAAAGAATGGTATGTCATTAAGATTTATTTTTCTTGATTTTCTGCGTTTAGGTTGTGATTGAGATACTTTAGTTTCTGCGTTGCTTGATTTGTCATTACTGCCGAACAGGTTCATTTTGTCCATAACTAATCCCCTTTTTGTTTTTTCTAATTTATAGTGGGAAGGCTTGTCTAAAATGGTTTGTGCTGGGCTAATGCACTTAATACCTAGAAAAGTAAAAAGGGAACTTCCAGAATTTAATCCGAGAGTTCCCTTGTCTAGAGCCACTACCTATTTTACTACTGTTAAGCAACCACCTTCTTCTACTGGCTTAAATAACTCAACTACTGTTTTATTTGTACTAAAGTTCGGCAATGAATGACATAAAGTAAACGTATTAGCGTCATTGTAAGCAGTTATACTTTTTAAGAAACCTTTATTTACTTTAAGTTCGCTTAGTAAAGTACATGCATAAAATGTACCAAAAGCATCTATTTTATGAGTAGTATTCAATTTCCAGTTTGATAAATCTAATTTCTTTAAAGAGATGCACATCTCAAACATATAATAAAGTTTTTGAACTTCATTTAAACTCCAATTAGATATTACAAGATTTGATAAAGAGATACATCCTCTAAACATACAGTGTAAAGCTTTCACATTTTCCATATTAAAATTGGATAAATCTAAAGATACTAAGTATTTACTTCCTTCAAACATATAGCACATATCTTCAATGTTACAAGTATTGAATTTGGAGAAATCAATTGAAGTTACACCACCGTGAAATTTAGCAAACATTCTAAAACAGCTTGTTGCATTAATTGGCATAACAGGAACAATTTTAATATCTCCAAGAAATTGATAAGCAAGAAAATCATATTTGGTTTCTTCTGAGTTGTAGTCTTCATCAGTTTCATGAAATTCATCCATTGCAGGATAATACTTTAATGTATTGTATAAAACCCAATGATGTGCCCCTGTTTTTTCTTTAAACCAATCGTACTTGGCTATAGAGTTAGCATTGATTTCTGCTTTAACTCTTTCTCTCTCTTTTTCTGAATTAACATTCAGAGAGAAAGTATTGTCCTTTAATGTAAATGTGAGATTACCTTCTTCGTCTTGAATTGGTTCCTCTGGTAATGTTACAATTATTTTTGATTCATCTAATAAATTCATTTTGTTCATAACTAATCTCCTTTTTGTTTTTCTAATTTATAGCGAGAAGGCTTGTCTAAAGTGGTTTAACTAAATCTTCTCTTGAAGGTAAAAAAAGAAGTCACTTTGGCATGACTTCCCTTTGGTATGATGTGCTGGACTAAAGCTCGCTTTACTCTCGTGATCTGAAGATAACTATAAGTTACTCATCTCTTTACTATAACGTGATCTGAAGATACTGATCGTGATTTCAGACTTGTTCTATTCAGAGTGGTCTGTACTGGGCTAAAGCCTTAGAAAATAAAAAGGGAACTCTCAAAGTCTATCTCTGAGAATTCCCTGGGTTAAGAGATACATCAGGTGCCAGTACATCATTTGTAGTTAAACTATTTCTATCTTAACATCATAAGATAAATGCATTTTATATGATTTTTGGAAATGCTTATTAACTTTTAGCAACTTTAGAGAATTGCATCCATGGAACAAATTTTGTATTGAAACTTCATGAATTTCTGGAAAATACCCATATAAAGCATTAGGGTCTCTCTCACTCTCAGCAGGTCTATAAGGTTTAACTAAATAACTTGTATAAAAACCACGAATATCGAGAACAGTGAGTCTTTTACAATTCATAAAAGCACTATTTAACATTCTGACTTTAGATGTGTTGAAGTTACTAAGGTCTAATACTTCTAAGGATTCGCAGCCACTAAACATATATTCCATAAGCTCAAGGTTAGAAGTGTCGAAGTTACTTAAATCCAATGATTTGAGTCGTTTGCAATCTTGAAACATATAATACATCCATGTTACTTTAGATGTATCAAAACTACTTAAGTCTAAAGCTGTAAGATTTAAATTGTGCTCAAACATGAAACACATATGAGTAACATTTGAAGTGTCGAAATTACTAAGATTTAAATTAACCAATTTTGTACAAGCTTCAAACATGCTAGACATATCAGTAACTTTAGATGTAATTAGATTGTCAAGATCTAATGTTGTGATCTTCCTACAATTTTTAAACATACCTTTCATACTAACTATATTAACCGTGTTAAGTTTACTTAAATTCAATTCTGTTGATTTATCGCAATCACTAAACATATTTCTACAAGAAGTTGCATTAATTTGAATTATAGGTGTTTGATTACATCTTGGATTATAATGTAAATTGAGATTTCGATTATCTTCTTTAGGCCCATACATTGATGTATCATAAAATACCCAATGACCATCCTTCACATCTCTCTCAAATTCCTCAAACCAATCATACTGGGCTAAAGGGTTAGAGTTTACCTCTTCTTTAACTCTTTCCCTTTCTTCTTCAGAATTGACATTTAAAGTATACTCTTTCCCTTCTAGGCTAAAGGTGAGATTACCATCTTCATCTTGGATTGGTGCAGGTGGTAATTTTTTAGCTAAAGAGTTCTTGGCTAAAGTGGAAGTGCCTAAAGTCTTCTGCCAAGAATAAATAGAGCTAGTGGATACTCCTAACTCTTCTGCTGCTTTGGTAACTCCAATCTTATAAGCTAAATTAACGGCTTTCTTTTTAAAGTCCTCTGTGTAGATTTTCTTCTTCGGTTTTGTAGTTTCCTTTGATTTGACGTCTCCGAAGAGATTCATAGATTTCATTTTGATTTCTCCTTTCTTGACTAAATGGTTATGAATGTAAAAAGGGAACTCCGTAATTGGAATTCCCTGAGTTAAAGCACCTTACTTTTTCAATGTTAAATAACCTCCTTGCTCTACTGGTTTTGCCATTTCGATATCTATCTTCTCTGGGGTAAAGTTTGGAAGAGAACAGCATTCTTTAAACATATCGACATCTTCTGTCACCTTATTAGTCTCCCATTTATCAGAAATGTAAATAGTCGTGAGCGATTTACAATTGTAGAACATATATCTAACACTAACAACTTTGGAAGTATCGAAGTTTTCAATATTGAGTAATGTAAGATTTGAGCATTTGGTAAACATTCCAGACATATCAATGACCACACCTGTGTTAAAGTTTGCAATGTCAAGTGCTGTGAATTGTTGACAATTATAGAACATCCAACTCATGTCAATTACATTGGAAGTATTGAAACTACTGAGATTGAGTTGCGTAAGATTTGAACAATCATAGAACATGTAACTTGTTTTAATAACTTTAGAAGTATTGAAATTACTGAGGTCTAACTGAGCTAAAGCTTTACAACTATCAAACATAAAACTCATATTAGTTACATTGCTGGTATTGAAATTACTTAAATCTAACTTTGTTAATTTTGTGCAATCTGAGAACATACCAAACATGTCAGTAATTCTGCTTGTGTTGAATATGCTAAGATCGAGTTGTGTGAGTTTAGAACAATTATGAAATATATAACGGCAAGAGGTTGCATTAATAGGAATTGTAGGAACTATACTACAAAGTTCTTTATAATGCAGATATTTATTTGAAACACCAATAATTTCATACATTTCTGTATTGTAAAGAACCCAATGCTTTTTCCCTCTTTTTTCTCTAAACCATTCATACTTGGTTAATGAGTTAGCATTTATTTCATTTTTAACTCTTTCTCTTTCTTCTTTTGAATTAACATTAAGGGTGTATGACTGTCCTTCTTGGTTAAAGTGGAGAATACCTTTCTCATCCTGTATTGGTGCTACTGGAAGTTTATTCATTTTGATTTCCTCCTTGCTGTTTGTTTTGGGTATAATAAAAGAGCATTTGACTTTTACATCAAATACTCCTGCGGCTATTTATTCTTTTGTTTTGTTATTTAGTTCCAAACAAATTCATTGATTTCATTTTGATTTCTCCTTTCTTGGCTAAAGCCTTGTAGTCGCTTAAAGCAAAAAAGGGAACTCCGTAATTGGAATTCCCTGCTAAATGTTATTAACTTCTATAGATTGCTGGAACGATTAAGTCCTTCTCTTTCTCTCTTGTTTCTTCTGGTACGATAATTCCTAGTTGTTCCTCTATCCAACCGGCAATCATACGTCTATGACAGAATTTCTTTTTCGTTGCTAAATCTTTTGAGGATTCGAAGCAGACTAATGTACAATCTTTTAAATCTTCATATACCTTTTTTGGATTTAATTTATCAAGCTGTGAATAGTAAGCTTTTCTAAAGTACTCAAAGCTTTCTTGGCTAAAGTCCTGGTCATGTGCCAATTTAACCAAATCCCAGCTAGGCATAAGTGATTCATAGCTTAACATGTACTGCACTCCTGGTGGTGTTGAGCGTGAAATGCTGACATATTTCACATCACTAATCAGTTCGTGCGTAGCTTTCCAAAAGTAAGATGTTTTCATAATTCTTATTACCTCTTTTCTTTTTAGAAATTATAAAAGCACATACTTCAAATCAGGGTTAGCTATTTATTGCAGTGAAGTAATTACCATTTACATATCCATTAATGAAACATTTTCCAATTTTTTACCTTTTGGTGTAAAGTAACCTCCTTCGGTTTTTGGCTTAGCCATTTCGATTCCTGTATGTTCTGGGCTAAAGCCTGTAAGATTTACACAATCTTTAAACATTGGCTGTGAAATATTATCTTCAGATAACATAGATAAATCAAATTTATAATTTGCATTAATGATTGTGAGACTCATACAATCTGCAAACATCCCTTCGGCCTTTTGTAAATTTTCTTTGCTAAAGCCTGTAATAGAAAGTTCGAGGAGTTTTTCGCACCCAGTGAACATGTAACTCATATTTTCAACTTTAGGCGTTTTAAAGCTAGAAACATCTATAAATTGTACATTATTACATCCATTAAACATTGCACAAAAGTCACTAACATTTTCTGTATTAAATGAGCTTAAATCAATATTTGTTACTCTGGTCCAATTTTCAAACATTAAACACATATCTACCACATGACCTGTTCTAAATCTACTAAAATTTAAATTCTCAACCTTGTCGTATAAATTAAACATTTTATAGCAAGAGGTAGCATTAAATGGTAATGTAGGTGCTAGTCCATATTCGGGACAGTATCTTAAATGTTCGTAGTAAAACATATATCCACCAACAAACTCATACATTTTTGTATTGTAAAGTACCCAATGTTTCAGACCACGTTCTTCTTTAAACCATGCAAAATCAGCTCCTGTTAGCATTTTTAATTTACGCACGCAATCTTTACGTGCTTCTTCTGAATTAACATTTAAAGTGTATTTATCAAAATTAATAACAAATGATAAAATACCTTTTTCATCCTGGATAGGTTCTAGAGTGGTATCAGTGAGAGATTCTTTTCCAAGTTTTGTAATAACTACTTTATTGCTAGAAATGACTTTATTATCTTCGCATGTTTCTTCTGAATCACGATACATGTGTAAACTGTTTGCATATTGATAAGTCCAATCTCTAACCTTATCTAAAGGAATTCCGAGTTCATTAGAAATCTCTGTGTTACCGATCTTCTTGGCTAAAGTGACTATACTTCTCTTTAGATCTTCAAGCTCTGTTATATCATCAACAGACAAGCCTGCATTTAATTCTTCTGATTCTTTGAAACTACGTTCTCGTTCATTCTCCTCTTCTATTATTTCTTTTCCTACTTTGCTAAAGAGATTCATAAAATCCATAATATCACTCCTTTCTTAAAATGTGAAAAGGGAATGTTTCCGATTAGGAGCATTCCCTCTACTGTTAATTATTAAATTTTCTGCTCTTATATTTTTTAGTTCTATTTTTTATTCTTTTATTTTGTTGCTTTGTTCTGCTTCTCTTCCATCTTCTCATTCTTTGTTTTTCATAATGTACTTCTTTGTTAGAAGGAATGAGGAGGTGCGGGGGGGGGGAGGTGTGGACTTATTATATCTCCCTCCGGCGCTTCGCGCCTACGGTCGATGGCTTGCTCGCTGCGCTCGCTATATATGGCTAACGCCAGAAGGTTCTTCTGGGCTAAAACTTTTCAGAATCTAAAGATAGAAGGTCCTGGGCTAAATCCCTGCTTCGCACTGTTACTAGCCTAAATCTGAAGATATTAAGAAGTGCGGATTAAGGTTACTTACGCACCAACAGTTTAAAATAAACTTAGTGGATTCAGTGATTTGTCATCTCCAATAACTGAAAGTTTCTGCAATTCTTTTGGTAACAATGGTTTAACTTTTTTCATATTATAATTAGACATGTAATAAACATCTAAATTATCTTTATCATATTTATATCTACTATCAGAATACTTGGTCGCTAAATGAGTGAAAAATCTTTCCCAACTGAAGTATTTAGAACTTTCAATGTAATTGGAAGGATCATTTAAAATCTTGTCCAGATCAGGTATAGTGAAAATACCAGCTTTTAATAAAATCCACTCAAAACTTTCTGGCATCCAAATGTATACACGTTTATTAAGTTTCTTTTTTATATAATCATATAAGTCACGTATTCTACAACCAAAGGCTGCACCATCGACAATACAATAAATTCCATTACTTTTTGAATTTGATATAGCTTGTCTAAATTTTGTATTGCCTTTAGCAGATTCTATGTTACAGTTTTTGAGAAATTTAGTAAAGAAATCAAAACCAGCATTACTATCTTCTGTCATTACAGTATCAAAATGCATAGGTGATTCTTCAAAATTAGAATATATCTTTTTGAAACTATACACTTGTCTAAATACTTTTTTGTCTTCATAACTATACAGAGTATAAATTTCATTAACACTGTAAGGTAAAGCATAAATAGGTTCTCTATTTACAATTACAAAGTAATTTCCAGAATCACGTACAAATCTTGCAAATTCATGAGTAAATACAAAATCATTAGATTCTTCTATGAAAATTACATGATTTGTTAAATCTTTGAAAGACTTCTCCCAATCCCCATCAATATGAACATAGTAATCAGCATTCGTATTTACAGTAATAAAAGGATTCCCTTTACGTTTTAAAGACGCATTTAAAATATTAAGAAGTCTTGTCTTACCTGTTGCACTATCTCCCTGTAGAATAGTAATATTTCTCTTTAGTTCAAATTTAAAAAATAAATCTTTAATTTTACTACTATACTTTTCAGCAGTTACTTCAAAATTTATTACACCTTTCATTACAATTACCTCATTTAAAAATAGGCCGGGCTAAAGTTCCGTCAAAGACACTACTATCTGCTGTAAAGATTTTTTCTATATATTCTTCAGAATTGTGAACTTCAGCACCAGTGTTTAATATTTTAATATCAAAACTACCTGTAAAATCCATCATATAACCGAGATAAATTGTTATGTCTTTTTTCTCTGCAATCTTTAATATCCATTTAGCACAATTATCTCCACAGTGATTCACATTAAAAATAAATCCGTCTGTTTTCAATATCATCATTAAAGTCTTTACACCTCCTGATAACACTTCTGGGAGAATTGGCCCGAGAACTGGACTTTCTATTATGTGTGGAGCTATTACCTCTGATTTATCTACATCTTTTATCATTTCTTTTACAAATGGATCTTTCATCCATTCTTCATCAAATAAATATTCAAAATAAAAGTCTATAGCATCTATTACTTCTATTGGAGTTCCATCAGGATTTTCTCCACCACGAAACCATATATTTAACATAATATCACCTCTTTTCTTTTTATTATAGCAAGAACCTAATTAAGTAGCAAGGTAAGAGTAAGGTACCTTTCGGGATCTAAAGATATCTTAGATTCGAGTCTATCGTCTCTTCCATCTAAGATTTAAGCTCGCTAGATTTGAAGATAAAGAATACTGCTTCTACAGAGCACACTTCATGGAAGCCACTGGGTTAAAGCCTTCCCTAGTCCTCTACTGGCTCATAGGTCTTTTCAAAAATATCCGGCTTGCATGGATACTGCTCACCATCTACTCCTGTTATTATATAATCTCCTTTAGAGGCTATCATATCTCCTTCAAGAGTATGTATAGTTAATACTTTATCTGTTTGGTATGCTTCGATTACTACTGGTTTCTTACGATATTTTTTAGTCTTCATAGTATTCATTTTGATTTTTCCTTTCTTTGTTAAAGCATTGTAAATATGAAAAGGGAATTCTCAAAGTTTATTTCTGAGAATTCCCTGTGCTAAACTGATTATGTTATTATTGATTAAAATACATTACTTCTTCAATGTTAAGTAACCTCCCTGCTCTGTAGGTTTTGCCATTTCAATGCCAGTCTTTTCTGGGCTAAAGCCAGGAAAAGAACAGCACTCTTTGAACATGTCCATTGCGTTTGTTACTCTATCCATACTCCATTTGTCAGAGATAAAAATAGTAGTAAGTTTTTCGCAGTGTTCAAACATCCAACGCGTATCAGTAACATTTCTTGTGTCGAATAATGTGAAGTCAAGCTGCGTGAGTTTGGAGCAATAAGTAAACATAGCACCCATATCAGTAACCTGAGAGGTGTCGAAACTACTAATGTCTAACTTGGCTAAAGCTTGACAATTATGAAATAACGAAGCCATGTTAGTAACTCGTTTAGTGTCAAAATTGCTTAGGTTAAGCTGAATCAGTTTATAGCATCCGGAAAACATACAGAACATGGTAACAACTTTAGAGGTGTCGAACTTACTAACATCAAGCTGTACTAAATTGGAACATCCGGTGAACATACAATCCATTTCAGTAACACTGGAAGTGTTGAAATTACTGATGTTAAGTGCTGCAAGACTGAAACAATTATAAAACATACACGACATAGAAATTACACTACTAGTATCGAAACTACTTAAGTCAAGTTGAGTAAGACTTACACAACTGTTGAACATACTAATCATAAGAGTTACTTTGGATGTTTTGAAACTACTTAAATCAAGCTTGGTTAAACGAAGGCAATCTTCAAACATACAACGCATGTCAATAACATTTCTTGTGTCAAAACCACTGAGGTCAAGCTGAATTAGTTTAGAGCATCCTGCGAACATAAAATAGCAAGAGGTCATGTTAATTGGAGTTACCGGTGCTAAATTACTGTCTTCTTTATAATGCAAATAAAGTCTCTTACAATTTCCATTTTTTGTTATTTCGTACATTTCAGTATTGTAAAGTACCCAATGTTCTTTTCCAGTTGTTTCTTTAAACCAGTCGTACTTGGCTAAAGAGTTAGCATTGACTTCTTGTTTAACTTTTCTCGCTCTTCTTCCGAGTTAACATTGAGAGAATATTCTCTGCCTTCTAACTCGAAGGTAAGATTAAATAAGTTCATTGTGTTCATTGTGTTCATTTTGATTTCTCCTTCCTATTACTATGCTAAATTGCTTTGTATTAGGTTATAGAGTAATCATCTTTAGTAACTGGTTTAGTCCTTTCATTCCTGTATTTTCTTGACTAAGGATATTATTGATCTAAGAAGTATTACTTAGCTAAAGATCAGATGGTGTTGTGAAGTAACCGCCCTCTTCCACTGGTTTAGCCATTTCAATATCAGTGTGATCTGGGCTAAAGCTAGGCAATGAAACACAGCCAAAGAAGAATCCGGTACGACCAAATAGAAGTCTTGGCATTATAAAATCGTATGCATAAATCTCCATGAGGTTCTCGCATCTGAAGAACATTCCGGTTGCATCAATCGCATATCTAGGATTGAAACGACTAAGATTGACTTCTCTTAGATTTGTACAGTATGCGAACATTTTACCTACATTAATAGCATGTGTTGCGCTAAAGCTGCTGAGATCAAGTTCTCTAATTTCAGTGCAATGCTCAAAGACTCCTTCCATTAAATCCACATTTGACGTATCAAATGAATCTAGTTTAACAGATAATAAATTTGTACAACCCTTGAACATGTAATTCATTGTACGGAGATTTGCTGTGTTAAAACTGCTTAAGTCTAAATGTTCAAAGTAAAGACTGTCTGCGAACATGTAATCCATTATAGTAACATTTACTGTGCTAAAGCTATTGAAGTCCAACTCAGTGAGAATTTTATAGTTAGAAAACATTCTATGACAACTACTAACATTGATTGGTATTATTGGATCTTTTCCGCAGTCTTCTATATAATGTAAGAACAGATAATTACCATCATGTTCAACTGTGTACATTTTACTATCATACAAAACCCAGTTGTTCAGTCCGGTCTCTTCTCTAAACCAATTAAAGTCTCTTCCAGTATCTTCATTAAGTTTTAATCTACATTCCTTACGGGCATCCTCGTTATATAAATCTACAATGTATTTAGTATCTCCGATACTAAAGTACAGCTTATTGTTAGCACTTAAAATAATTCTATAGTTATTGACTGCACTTTCATTTATTACGTCGTCTGTGATATTTATCTTACCTTGTTTATATTTAAAAGGCGCTTCACTGGATTCTCCCTTGTTGGTGAACAACGCTTTGTAGGATTTGTCGTTACCTCCAAATAACGCTTTACTGGATTCTCCCTTTCGGTCGAATAAGTTCATTCTTTCCATTTTAATTTCTCCTCTCTTGGCTAAAGTATTGTAAATATGAAAAGGGAACTCCGTAATTGAAGTTCCCTGTGCTAAAACACTTATCGTTTTAATGTTAAGTAACCGCCTTGCTCTACTGGTTTTGCCATTTCTGCATCTATCTTCTCTTCGTTAAAGTTCGGAAGAGAATAGCAATCTTCGAACATTTTAAATGAATCTACTCTATTAGTCTTCCATTTATCAGAGATGTAAATAGAAGTAAGTGAGTTACATCGCTCAAACATACAAATCATTTCTATTGTATTAGTAATTATACTTGTATTGAAACTACTTAAGTCTAAAGATGTAAGTTTTGAACAACCAGAAAACATAGCATTCATGCTAGTAACCTTACTTGTATTGAAGTTACTCACATCAAGTTGTGTAAGATTATAGCAGTTTCTAAACATGTTAAACATGCTAGTCACTTTTGATGTGTTAAAAAAACTTAAGTCTAGTGATTTAAGTGTCACACACCAGAAGAACATACCACCCATTTCAGTAACTTGACTTGTATCGAAATTACTTAAGTCTAGTGATTCAAGTCTCCAACAATTACGAAACATAAAAAGACAAGAAGTTGCATTAATTGGAATTATAGGAGCTAAATTACTATTTTCTTTATAATGTATATATTTATCATGAGTGAGTGTTTCTTTTACTTCATACATTTCTGTATTGTAAAGAACCCAATGTCTTTTTCCTGATTCTTCTCTAAACCAATTATACTTAGCTAAAGTATTGGAATTTATTTCTTCTTTAACTACTTCTCTTTCTTCTTCTGAATTAACATTTAAAGAATACTCGTGATCTTCTAGGCTAAAGGTGAGATTACCCTCATCATCTTGAATTGGTGCTGGTGGTAATTGATTTGTGTTTTCCTTTGGTGTGTTGTTTTCAAATGACGCTTTACTAGATTCTCCCTTTCGGTCGAATAGGTCCATACTTTCCATTTTGATTTCTCCTTTCTTATTTAAAGCTCTTTAATCCCCGGTAAAACAAAAACCCTTAATGCAAGCAATGTACTTTACACTAAGGGTCTGTCTTGTTATTATGTTTTTCTCTTCTTTTCTCTTTTTTCCTAAAAGAGATTTAATTTACCTAATTTATCTGATGAGGTGTCATCTTTAAATAACCCACTTACATCTACCACCTTGCTGGTGTTGATAGGTTTTGTGATAGCTTCGTTGGATTCTGCTGCCTTATTGACCAATTCACTTACATCTGTGATTCCTCTGCAGGATGTATCTTTCATAACAGTGTCTATTGCATCTTCGACGTTATTAAAATGTATTTTAGTATTCATTGTATTATTAACTCCTTTTGTTGTTGTGTTGGGCACTACTATTATCTTCCAGACACTGGGCTAAAGCTCTTTACTGCCATTCTGTAGACTTCTTCACCTCTGCTTTACAATTTCCAAAGATAAGTTCATGTTCGTACTTATCTAGATTAAGTGGATGTTCCATATAAATCTCTTTTAGACTATCACAATCATCGAACATAGCGTATGATCGTATGACATCATTCAAAATAACGTCAGGGAGATTAAGTCTTTCTAGAGCTTGAACCAATCGTAGGTGTACCTAGAATTCTTGTTTACTTCTTCCTTAACTCTTTGCATTTCTTCTTTAGAAACGATCCTTAAAGAATACTCTTTGCCTTCTACTCTGAAGCAAATGAATCTGTTTTCGTCTTGGATGGGTGCTGGAGGCATTGGACCTTCCATTATCTCAAAGTTTACAGATTTATCGTTTTTAAACATGTTACCTATGCCACTTAGATAACGAATTTCTTCATCTGTGAATTTAAAGTTTTCTCTCATTTCAGCAGGTAGTGGATCACAGTTATCAAACATACCAGTTGTGACCTTTGATTTAGAATTCTCTTTGCTTCTTAGATAGCATTCGGCCTCTTTGATTGCTTCTTGAACAAGTGTTGTGTTTACGTAATGACTTATGTAATTAATGTCGTCTTTTAGAACATGTTTGGACGTCATCAGTGGTTGCTTGACATCGTCGTAAATACTGTCATCATGTAGAATAAAGCCTACACATTTGACTGCATTTAGAAGAGTACCAGGACATTTTTCAAAGAGGGAAATTGCCTGGGCTAAAGAGGGAAATTCTTTGTACTCACCATAGTCTGGGAATTCCATGCACTCTGCAAAGTAAAAGGTTATTTGTGGTTTGTTGTTATCTTGAAATAAATTCATTCTTTCCATTTTTGATTCTCCTTTGATTTAATGTGAATGCTGGTGAAGTCATTTTTCTTTTAGCTCTAGTTCTCCTGATAACTAAGTGTTAAGTATACAAAGTTTTCTGGATGTTCTTTTATCTTGGCTAAAGTGCTATCTGCAATCACTACTTCCCAACCGTTTGATTTGTCATAGATAAGTCCTGTTGTGTTGTAATTGTAAGCATTATCTAAATCCATTAGAGTGTACTTTAACCAATAGTTTATGCTTGCGAAATCATCCGAATTCCAATTCTCTTTTACATATTGAGAGACTGCGCTAAAGCCAGATTCCTGGGCTAAGGCTTCGAGTTCTTTTAGGTGTCTGACAGCATTGTCTCTTAGTTCTGAATTCCATTCCTCTGCTATTTTAACTAGTTCGTTAGGTCTTTCAAAACCAAGAATGTAAATGTCAGAGGTGCTACTGATATTAGACATGTTAGGTTGTACATTGATGACATTGTTGTCGTATTGTATGTACATGGTTGCAATGTCTTCTCCGAGTGCTTTTAAAACTATTTCTCTATCAATATCATTTAAATTGTCTTTATAGTAATTTATATCGTCATGTTCTACTAAAACTGTTATTGTGTTTGCCATTTTAATTCTCCTTTGCTAAATCTGAATTCGTAATGCTCGCTTTGCTCTCGTGATCTAAATACATCTATTACCTCTAGCATTCAGATTTTATTTCTAGTAAATGTATTAAATAACATTTACCCTATTGAAATAATTCTCTTTCACATATTGGGAGACTGTGCTAAAGCCTACTAGCTTACTTTGTTAAATAAAAGAACCTTAAGCTGTTATACTTAAGGTTCTTGGTTATTGTTTTATTTTTGTTTTGCTATCTATTTTTGCTATTTACTTTTACCAAGTAGCACTCTTATCACTAGTGTACTTATTCTTGGCTAAAGTGATCAAGACTTCTTTAAAGTGGAGTCTCTTCCTCATCGATAACTGTCTGCATAACTGGATCTTCGTAGTCTGGTAATTCTGGAGTCTGATTTCCATGAATTGTAGTTGATCCACCAGCTACTCTACCAGCTACTCCGCCAATTGTTGCAACTCTTTTAGTGCAAGTGACTTTTTTGTTTATTTCTGCTGCTGCCCTAGTTTTTACTGTGACTTTAGGCTGTGAGGCTGCAACTACATTTCCTACTGTGCTAAAGCGACCAATACAACTAAAGCAAAATAATAAGCTAAAGCAAAATGCTAAGTAAAAGATACTTCTTTTTACTGTACTTAAATTCTGTTTCATTTTTAAAATCTTCTTTACTTCCAACGCATTAATCCTGCAATACGTAACCCATTGTACTGTTTGGCATAAAAAGGTCCGCATCCAACCTTACTATAGCCTAATCCATTAGCATTGCCACCTGCTTCATACACGTAGATTTTTCCATTGCTAAAGCTGTCAAAAACATATGTATGTGTGAATGACTGATTAGCAATAATGTCCCCTCTAACAAGTAAGCCTGCTTTGGCCGCATCTACTACTTTCATACCAATTAAATCTCCGGCTTCTGTTACTACATCTCCCTTTTTAAAAGTAACTAAGTTCTTTTTCATATTGGCAGAAACTCCTGAAAAATTACCGTTGGTTTTACTGTAAAAGTTAGCATTCGTAGCTAAAAGTCCCATTTCCTTGAGTGCCCAATTTACTGGCATAACGCAATTAGCACCTGTGGTTTTCTTCTTTTTAATGGTGGTTTTAGCTTGTCTAAAGGTTTTACAAATTTGAGTATTACTACGTGAGAAATACTGTCCATTAGTTTTAATAAAGTCGGAATACACATTTAACTTTTCAATAAACTGCATTGACTTTTTAGATTGTTCTGTTGGAATGCCAGATTTAATTGTGACTGTAGCATTATCAGTCTTAACTGTATCATTACCAGTTGTAGCTGCGTAGGTAATTACTGGACTAAAGCTCACAGCAGAAATTACTACAGCTAGTGCTAGTGCCGTAGCCATACCTTTAGCCACACCTTTAAAATGTTTTTTCATTGTTAGCATCTCCTTTTATTTTTATCTATTGTAAACAATGTGTTCGTTTAGCTATTACTACGGTGCTCCTTTCTATTAGATTTGCTTTGCAAACACATTGGAAATTTCTTGGTTATTTCATCTACAATGGATAAAAAAGAAAATCCTCCAATTAAGAGAATTTTCTTTGGAGATTCGTAATGTACAGTGCTTTATTAAATAATTTACCAGCAGTATTGAGTTTTAGCTATTTTCTTTGCTAAAACTTCCCAGGTTAACGTTGGGTTAAGTTCTCTTGAGTTGTTGCCCTCAGACTCTGCATTTGAGGTATCTTGGCTAAAGCTATTGGACTCCATGTCGGTAGTGTCTGAGCTAAAGCTGTCAGACTCTATGTCTGTAGTGTCTTGGCTAAAGCTGTCAGACTCTGTGAATTCATCATCTGAGCTAAAGTATTTTATCTCATTCAAATCTTCATTTAGTTTACAGCATTCAGTGTACTTCTTAAGTAAATTCTGTGGAAAATGTTCTACCAACTCTGGAACATTTTCCACTCTGTTTAAATTAATTTTGTATATTGGAATTAATTGTGTGTTATCTTCATTCATCAATAATTCGCTTAAAGGCATTCCTTCAAGTGTTTCGTCTGTTTCTTTTATAACCTCCATTTTTAATAACTGTTCTGCAATTTTATTGTACTTAGGCATAAAAGTACATTCGTTTTCTTCCATTTTATCTGGGTTCATAATTGTAATTATTTCTAATGCATTTTCTGGTGTTGGTGGTACTAGAATTAGTAAAGTATTATTTGTTGGTGGTACTGATGTACGCACTACTAAGTATTGCATTTCTCTCCACATTACTATACATCTGTTTTCATTCATCTTAAATCTCCTAACTGCTTTGCTAAAGAATGGTGCTTTGTTAAGCGTTGTGCTTTGCTAAAGTGCTTCATCGACTGGTTTACCTTGACTTCCCCACTCCTTTAAAATATCTACAATTTGTGTGTTTGTTTTATCTTTAATATAAAATTGAATACCTAAGCTTCCTCCATAAAACATATGTTTAGAATAATCAATTGAATTTAAATTAAAACCAATTGGTAATTTAAAATTATTAGTCATTGTATGTGCTGCATTAAACATTTCACTCATATCAATTACATTTTTAGTATTGAAGAAATTACCATTACCTAACTCTTCACTAAATGGATTACTGCTTAAACTACAAGCGTAAAACATTCCCTCCATTGTAAATACATTTTCTGTGTTAAAGTCTTTTGAGAATTTTACGCCTTCTCCGAGGAACGCTCTGGAAAACATGTATTCCATACTTACAACGTTTTCTGTGCTAAAGTCTTCTGGTAAATTAACATCACCAAGTAGTTCCGCATTGTAAAACATACCATCCATTTTAACCGCATTTTCTGTACTAAAATCCTTTGGAAAATGTGAATGTACTTCAAACTTAGCACCTGCAAATGTTCCAACAAAATCTATTACTTTAGCATTACTATTTTTGTAGAATTGTGGGGTGCTGCCGTTTTGTAGTGAAGTGCTAGAGCTTTTGTCGATTTGTTTAGAAGTGTTGATAGCATCTTGGCTAAAGTTCTGCTCCTCTTCTGGTGTAATCCTAATGTTAGATTTCTTTTTAAAACGTATGCCTGAAAACATCAGAAAACAAGTTGTCACATTAACTGGAAATTCCACATCCTCAGAATTATCACCTCTATAATGTAAGTATCTAAAATGTGTTGGAACTAATTTTGATTTGCAGGTATTTAAGTAAAATATAGAAGAAGTTTCAACTGTTTTTACTTCAAACTGATCAGTCCGATATAACACCCAATGCTTATAACCTCTTTCTTCTTTGAACCATTCATACTGAACACCGTTTCTTCGTATGAAGAGATTTTGTAAAACATCTCTAAAACGTTTGTCATCGTAATCTATTTCATACGGAACACCATCAATTACTATTGGATTTTCCTGAGTATTTTTCTTAGCTAAATTGATTTTAACTTTATCGTTTTGCATGCGTTTTCTAAGTTGTATTTGTTCTAGTTTTGAATTATCTAATTCAGGATTTCTTCCTTTGCTAAAGCTTCCGTATCTTTTACGTTGAAAATTTCTATGTACAGGATACTCTAACTCTTTAGTTTGAAGTTTTTCATAACGTTCATCAGGTGTCTCACTCCTTTTGAAACGTTTTGAGTACTCTTTTGAGTATTGTTTCGCTTTTCTATTTAAAGTACTGCTCAATGTTGGCTGCACTGATTGCACCGGCTGCTCCGATTGCATAACACCTTCTTTAAAGTATTGCATTGATTTCACTGATTTGACCTCCTTTCATAACGAAAAAATGATAATTAGTACCTTACACTATTTTTACAGCATTAAATGCTACCAGATACTACTTAATACTACTTTTACAGCATTAAATGCTACCAAATACTATTCTTACAGCATTAAATGCTACTAAATGCTACTATTACAGCACTAAATGCTACCAAATACTATTATCGAATATGCAGGTAGTAATGTAAAAAGGGATACCCTTTTGCAGGTATCCCTTCTAATTTGAGTTTTAAGATTTAAATAATTTATGGTTTGAAATCCAATGATTTGAAATCCAATTATTTGAGTTTATTTTAAAGAAGTATTATGTTTGCATTCCCCTTTCTTTTTATTTTTATTAGTTTGTTTAATTCTTTAAATGGCGGGAATTTTCCCTCAATTTCTAGTTACTGCGCTGATTTGTTTTTTCTTTGCTAAAGCTTACCACTCCTTTTCTTTTTATTGTGATTCTCGATTCTTAATTAAAAACTATTTAGATAATACGACCGAACAATAACAAAGCACTAGCTACTGTTGCTAAACTTCCAAGTAACTTGTTAGTGATACCATCGGCTGCACATAAGTTAAAGCAAACTTTTGCTTTGATTGGAAAAAGTAAGGATTCCCCTTTCTTGTTGAATAAATCAATCACTAAGTGACTTGCATAGCCAATTGCAAACCAAGTAGAACTATTTCCAACAACTGCGTGTGCTGCTGTGCTAAAAAGCACAAGTGCTAAAATAGAATGCGTAAAACCTCTATGATTGGAGTTAAGACCAAGAACCACTAGAACAGTTAAAGCGATTAATCCTGCTATTGTTGTAGACATTGCTAAACTGCTAGTGAGATTTTTGTCTGCTCCTCTTAAAGCAAGAAAGAGTACTGAGCTAAAGCCTACTGCTTTGGCATGCTTACTGTTTAAGTCTATGTCTGGCACCAGTCCTCCGATTGCACCAAGTGTTGCTCCTGTTACTAAACTAACTGGATGATGTGCAACTGCCCCTCCCATTATCAGAAGTGCACTCGCTGTTCCTACCGCCGCATGTGTTTTTCCTAACATCTTATTACCTCTTTCTGTTTTATTAATTTATACAGAAAGAGGTTGTTTAATTTGGTTTTGTCATTTTGAAATAAGAGTGGAAAAGTGTTAGTTCTTGACTAAAGTGGAAAAGGCTTGACCGTCAACTTGGCTGATGCTATACTATAATCTCCAGTAAGGTTGTATTTCTAGCTATCTAATATGCATTTATCGTACTAGTTATACATCCAAATATCTTAATAGCAAAGGTGGTTGCGGGACTGTCTTTGCTATTTTTTATTATTGTGAATTTGTTAAATTTGTGTTATAATAATTGGTGTCACCAACTACTATCCCCAAAGTATGACACAATTCAACTTAAATGCAGATGTAGTGATTAAATCACTATTCAACATCATCATCTTAAAAGAGACCTGTATTTCCCCACAGGTCTCTCTTTCCTTATTTTAATTCTTTATTGATTGGTCACTTAATGTTCTTCACTTCATGCTAAGTACTGGGCTAAGGCTGTTTAGTTGCCATCTTCTCTAAATATTTCTTTACATCTTCAAAGACATTCTGCCAGTTTATTATCAATAGACTTCCGTCTTGCCTACAGATAAAAAGTGGTATGTGCATTACTGTACTTAGAGAACAGACTTGGCTAAAGCACTTGCTTAATCTCTTTTCCCACACAAAAATACCATATGGTTTTGCATCTGGTTTAAGTAAAAGCTCATTATAATCATAGGTACTATTCAGCAATTCATTTAAATCATACAAAGGTAATAAATCTATTGGTGTTGCTTCAATTATCTTATCTACGGTTAACATTGGTTTACCACAGAAAAGTGTTTGGAACGACTCTTCTAAGCTTTCGATTGTTACGGTTGAAGAATACATATCAGAAAAACTCATAGCAATGAAATCTTCTTGCTTAGCGTTGTACATGAATCCAAATGCTCTGTCATCAAAACTATAGTTTGTATCCGTTTTAAATAACATTGCTGAAATCATTTTCTGTGTGTGCATAAAGTATTTACTTGTGTCGTTACAAAAGCTAACAATGACTATACTTGGATCTTGTATTTCTAATTTGTTGTTAAGAGATAACTGGGCTAAAGCTTTGTCGCCAAGAACATCACATTTCCAATCAGTCCAATTGTCTTTGATTATTCTATCTTCTAAACTGCAGATAGCAGAGAATAATTCACTAAGTAGACTTGTGTATTTTTTGTAAATTGTAGCGATTTCTTCGAGTGTTATTTCACTTTTTAATTTAAGTGGTTTTACACAATCACTTCGGTAACCAAAGACTCTTTCTAATAAATCGAATAACTTCGATACATCAGTGGATTGCTGGGGATTTATCTGTGATGCATAGTCCTGTCGGTGATTTAACTGTGCTAAAGCAGCATAGACCTCTTTGAAGGATTGCGTGTTTAAGATATACTTATACAGGTACTCATAATAAAGATAACTACTATTGCATAAGGATAATAACTCTTTCTTTCCTTTTTCTATGTCAGTACTATATACTTTATTAAACCATTTTCTATACATTCCAAAATAACGATTAAATGTACCTGCTGTTTTAGTAGAGTTAATTATTACTTCCAATGTGTTTTTATCACTTGGAATGAATTTTAGATTTTTTAGCATTTCTAGTAAATGTGCATTCGTTTTATAAAACATTTCTAATACCTATTCTCCTCCTATTACTTAATTCATTGTTTGGTATTAGTCTAACGGTTAATGTTTTAGAATGCAATCTCCTTCCTATAATGTTAACATTTTCTTAACAATTAAAGAAAGTGACAAAAGGTCACTCTCTTCTATCACTCCCTCTTTCCTTATTTTAATTCTTTATTGATTGGTTACTTGGTGTTCTTCATTTGGGGTTGCTTGACTCACTAGCGCCTTCGGCGCTTACCACTTGGGCCCTAAAGATAGCTCAAACAATTGGTGGGCGGCACCGGAAGTACTGGGCTAAATCTAGGTATTCGTCTCTAACGTGACTGCCATCTCTAGTGCTACTTTGTAGATGCACTACAAGGTATACATGGAAATGTAAAAGACCCTACTGGTGATTATACCAATAGGGTCTGATTTGAATCTTATTCGGACCTTTGAATGTGTACTGGGCTAAAGCTCAGCACCTCTGCCTGGCTAGAAGCCTATGAATTATTAGTACCTTTGAAAGTGTACTGGGCTAAAGCTGGTGCTGTGCTAAAGCATTGATACTAAAGAACATCTGTGTTACAATATGAATAATAAAGTTACATCCTATCACACATGTAAAATCAAAAGGAGTGATACCTTATGTCGAAAAAGATTATTAATAACCACATGTATAACACAGAAACTGCAAAACAATTAGGATATTGGAGTAATGGATATAATTACTATGATCTTTACTTTGCAGAAGAGACTTTATATCAAAAAGACACTGGAGAGTATTTTTTAGTTGGATGTGGTGGAGCAATGAGTTCTTACTCAGAGTTTGATGAAGACTTTAGATGTGGTAGCACAATCTTTATTCCGTTTACAGAAGAAGAAGCGAAAAAATGGGTAATGGATCGTTTAGATGCAGATACCTATGTTGCTTTGTTTGGTAAAATTGAAGAATAATTTGTACATGCAAAAGATTAGCAAAGATTAGTAAAAACCAGCAAAGACTGTCAAACGATAGTCTTTGCTAAATTAATCTGTTGCTCCTAGGTTACGCATAATTCTAACTTTGCTAAAGCCATTTATTACTCCTAGTCATCTATTACCCATAGCTATCACTTCTTCTTCCTGTTTTAGTTATCACTTCTTTTTTCAAACTCTTCTTCCTGCTTTAGCATCACTTTTTCTAATGCTGTTGTAATTTGCTGTTTAGCAAGTTCTTGCTTTTTACTAAGCTCCTTTTCCTGCATCATAAGTTCATTGTGGTAAATCTTCCAGCTTTCTTTTTCACTTGTACAGTAACGTCGGCATTCAGAATTAATTGTTCGGCAATTCTCATTAATTCTGTATTTCCAAACAGGTTTTCCCATTAACTGCGTTACCCTTCCTTCACTAAGGGTTGCCGGATTAATGCAAACTAATTCGCCCTCTTCTGGTTGTGCGAAAGTATTTTTTCCATTGCACGCCCAGACTTTTATTATACTTCCTTCAATTTTATTATCTTTTCGCCATTGCGTGATTTCTTTTGATGTATTTGGAATCTCACCTGAAACATTTAAAAACTTTTCTGATTTGTTCATTTTGTCCACTTATTTCCTTTCTTGGCTAAAGCCCACTAAATTAAATGGGTTAAATTAAAAGTGGTGTTAAGCGATTAAACTTAGCACCACTGGAATTTTAGTTTTAAATTTACTCAAGACTTAACTGAATTATTAAAACTGCATCTTTTACTTTCTTGTAATTAAAGCTTCTTGTACAGTCGATTGATTCTAAATCTCCTTTGTCTGTAACTTCTAATTTAATTTCATAGCCAGAATAGCTACCTTTCGGACCAGTAATTTCTGTAACATCTTTGAGAGTTATGTGCTTTGCTAAAGCTTCTGAGAGACTTACAAAGAAATGTATTCTACCATCAAATACAAATCCGTCTTGCATTGCAATAGTAATTTCTGGTTCGTCTTTAACTTCGATAGTAAAATCTTTTGTGTGTTTGGCTTCAAACTTTTCCCCAATGCTTACCATAACACGGTCACTTCCATCAATTAATGTAATGGCTGTATGCTTTTCCTCTTCTTCTTCCTCTTTGTTTACTTCTTCTGGTTCCTTTTCATCAACACTAATCTGATCATGAAGAATTAATTCTACAGGAGCTTCTTTCTTCTCCTGTAGTTCCACTTCTTCTTTCTCTTGTAGTTCCGCTTTTTTCTTAATTTCTTCTACAACTCCTTTAGCATTTCCAATTTCTTGTTTACCTAAATTTCCAAAGAAATTTTCAATCATCTCTGCGCTGTATAAATCATCATTATCTTCTTCACTAAGTAAAGCTTCCATTTCATCTTCGCTTGATTCATCTTTGCTAAAGTCTTTGTCGTCACTGCTCTTTTTGTTAAAGCTCTCAGCAGAGTCGTCTTTGCTAAAGTCTTCTTTACTAAAGTCTTCTTCGGTAAGGTCTTCAACAACAGAGTCGTCTTTGTTAAAGTCTTCGTTAAGTTCTGTAAGGCCTTCAGCAGCAGAGTCGTCCTGATTCTCTTCAGCAATAGTAGAATCGCTAAAGTCTGTGTTGCCTTCGACAGCAGAGTCATCTTTACTAAAGTCTTTACTAAAGTCTGTGTCGTCTTCGGTAAGGCCTTCAGCAGCAGAGTCGTCCTGATTCTCTTTGTTAAAGTCTTCGTTAAATTCTGTGCCGTCACTGCTTTCTGTACTTAATTTCTTCTTTTTCTTCTTTTTACGGATGAAAGAAACCAATGCAATTAAAATTACAATCAGTATAATCATTGTTGTGAACAGTACAGTACGATTACTAAAGTCTAAGAAATCATTTAAGAATTTCTGCAAATCATTCATTTGTAATTAATTTCCTCCTCACTTCTTATTTTGTTACTTGGTTAAAGAGAATAAAGAAATGCATAATAACTTAATTGGGGAAAACCTATTATTACACTTCTTTTCAACTTTAACTAATTTATTATAATAAAATACCAATTATTTTAGGGTGATTGTTGAAATAGTGAATAAAGTAGCTTAAAGCACTTATTTGTTAAAAAGTGTTAGTAAATCAGTACTTTTTTCTCTATTTTTATTCTAAATAGCATTTCAACCCGCTTTACCTGTTTTAAGTAGCATTTTATCTGTTTTATCTACTCTAAGCAGCATTTCACCAATTTTAAGTAACATTTCATCTTACTATTGTATCTTACTATTGTAATTAGTGAGCTATGCAGAAGTGCTTGGCTAAAGCTCCTCACTAATACTGCATGCCATTGATAAATCCACCACATTTAGAAATGTCACATTGCTTTTCTATTTTATCAAGCATCTCTTGTGATACTACTACATTATCTAATAGCAAAGCTTTAAAAGGTTTTTTGTATTTTTCTTTAACATAGTCAATGTATTTATCGCAATCATAGATAACATCTTCTCCTTTGAAAAAATCATCGAGTTCTTTTATTGTTGTGAAAGTATGTTTGTTAAATTCATCTTTAAACTCATATACGATATCTACATAATAAATCTCTACTGCAATTGTATTATCTTCGAATAGAATCACATCTAACCAACATACTGCATTTGGTGCTGTAGATTTGGAATTGTTTCCTACTGCATTAATATTTTCTTTTGCATTAGTATTTTCTTTTGTTTTCATTTGACTCTTTAATACCTCCTGTTTTGTTTACGTGGCTAAAGCTAGCCTTAATCATTAATCTTTTTAAAATTCTTTTGAATGAATTTTTCACTGATAAAAGAGTATTGTATCTTCTCTTTTTCTCTTGCTTCATCATGAATATGAATATAATTTAGTATGTAAATTAAATCATCGCAGTTTACATGTTGCTTGTGAAAACCATTTCGAAACATTTTTCGTTTTTTACCTTTATTCCTACAACCGCCACCTTCAAACATATTTTTGTGAAATAAATTTGATACTTTACTAGAATTTATTGTAACATCAAGAAACCATTCTGATACATTTGTTATTATTTCAAAATTACCATTAAGTTTTACACTAAACTCATACTCATTTCTATTACAAAAGTTTTTTACTATTATTTCATTGTAATTGAATTCTGTTACACTATTATAAATGCCAGTTAGTTTTTCTGCACACTTTTCACATAATGTGTAACCATCAAACAATGCAATAATGCTTTTGTAAATCAATACTATTTTCGGAACTACTGGGCTAAAGCCTGGACTATCATCTTGGCTAAAGCTGCTATTGTGTTGAATGCCTCCGGCGGACGAGCGCGGGCTTAACTCTTCTTGGTTTTGGATGGCTTCGCATTCTATTAAATGTATTATTTCTTGATCACGCTGTATTACAACGCGTTTACTGCAATTTTCCCAAAGAAAAGTTGTGATACGTAGTTTAGACATGAAGTATAGACTTTTTAAATCTTGCAAAAAATAGTAAACAGTACTTGTAAAGAATTTATCAATTAAAACACTATTTTCTATTAAGTTTTTCAACCAAGGTATAGTAGCTTGGTTAAAGGTGCATACTATTCCACTTTGTACCCTATTTTGTAAGTAATTGTTTGGTAAAACTCTTTCTATTTCGCTTAATAGTATTGTCTCAGGCAATTCAATTTCATGGGTTATGATTGGAATAAAGTCCTTCATAGCAGTAAAACTACTTGGGTAATTTTTTCTCTGTAAAACACAATGAATACATAAATTGTATTCAAAAGAATTGATGTAATTATTAGTTAAAAGTTCTAGTAATTCACTTAGAATTACAATACGTGGTGTAAATCCCAGATAATCTAGGATCTTGGCTAAATTGTTTCTGTCCCATATTACTAGAATATTAAAGTCACTAATGTCTAATTTAACTGTGCTGCCAATAAAGCATAATTGTTCACTTCTAATGTATTCATTTGGTAAGCTAGAGTATTCATTCCTTTTGGTTTCACAAAGTAAAGCTAGGTAAGTATTATTACAAAACTCAGTGTAACCTTGTAGCGGTTTTTGGTTTGCTACAAATAAATATTTCATTTTTCACCTCCTTCTTTTTATTTTCTCTTTCGAATTAATTTCTGCTTGGCCAAAGCTGTTGCATGGCTAAAGCTAAGTACATCACTTGGCTAAAGCAAGGATTGCAATTCGAAAGAAAAGAGCCAAAGACTTTTACATCTTTGGCTCTTATTGTTCTTATTTAAAAATTAATACAGTTAATAAAAGATTTATTATCGCACAGTAAATCGTATCTAATTTCCATGCTACTCTTATCTATTGGAACTAAAATGTTATTAAAAACTTTCCAAAGCATCCCTCCGATTTCTACAGGTTTTCCAATGTACTCCCTTTTATCTACGATTTTTGTAACGTTAATGTTAGCTTTCGTAGCTTGCTCTTGCTGCTTTTCTTTTGGGATATTGTAGATTTTATCCCCAAACTTAAAAAGCTTACCAGTAGAAAGGAAAGCGTATCCAATCTTGAATTCCTCGCATTTCTTGGCTAAAGTTGAATGCCAAGCAAAGTCTGTAACCTTTCTTCCTGTAGAATCACCGCTTGAGCAGATGTATTCGACGTTTTCGCACTTGGTTAAATCAATCTCTTCTTCGATCTCTTTAACATTTAACCACAAGTGTTTTAAGTGTAGTGACTTGGCTAAAGCATAGAAATCTTCTAGCTCATCCTGAGTTTTGATAGTCAACGCTATTACCACATTAGGAAATTCACTACTGTTAGGAAATCCGTCTTTAAGACAATGCACGTTTTTAGTATTAATAATAAACAAGCAATCATAACGAATCTTCATCATGTTTAGAAATCGTTGTTTATTTACCCACTTAATATCAATGAAAAAATCATTACCAGGACACACATTAAATACTGTTTCACTTGGAAACTTTAGTTCAATCTCTCCTTTACTTTTTGTTTGTAGTGGTAAATTAACGGCATCGGTTGCCATTTTTACTTTAATCGGGTTTTCGTTAGCAATAAACCGATGTGTGCTGGGTTTGTAGATTTCTTCCCAAATTTTCCAATCAACCATGTAATCTCTCCTCTGTTTTAAGAGTTATAATTGATTGCTTGGCTAAAGTGGATTTTACATTGCTTCTTTAGAACTTCTCTTTTGATTTTAGGAGATGTGGGGAAAATGTAAGGAAGTACATTAAGAGTATGTGAGTGTGCGTTTAGAGGTCATGTCTTCCCTCCGGCGCTTCGCGCCTACGGGTTGACGCTTGCTAGCTGACCCTACGTGATCTAAAGATAGCTCGCTAATGGCTGACACCGATAGTCTCACTGAGCTAACGTATACTTAGTGGAAATCACTGAGCTAAAGTCTTTCAGGGTCTAAAGATAATCTTAATTCGCACTTATTAGTGCTGCCATAATGCTCCTAAGGTCGCTTGATCTAAAGATAAAGAATACTACTTTGCAGAGCTGTACATTACAATGGATTCCTAATTATGTTTTGATTTGTGCTACCTACCCAATGGGCATTTTGATCTGCCTTATCTTTCTCGAACTCTCCGTCAACAAGGACATCTATATTTTTTAATACTTCCCTTCGTAAAATTCCCAATTCTGAGTCGTCTTGAAGTAACTGGGCTAAAGTATAGCCGGTGTAAAGCCAAATGTCTTTATTTGGAAAGTCCTGACGAATTTCCTGAGCTAAAGCTAGAACATCCTGGACGTTTGAAGAGTAAAGTGGATCTCCGCCAGAGAAGGTAATTCCCTTAATGTAGTCCTTTTCTAATTCATCAAAGATCTCCTGTTTAGCTTTTTCGTCAAAATCAATTCCTACGTTTGGATCCCACGTTATTTTATTTTGGCAGTCTTCACAGTAATGTGAGCATCCAGAAACCCATAGAACAACTCTAAGTCCATCTCCATTTAACATGTCGTCTTTTGTTATGTTGTGAAATTTCATTTTGAATACCTCCTGTTTTTGTTAAATAAAAACTCCACTGGCTTTTGCACCAATGGAGTCTGTCAATTCCTTTCTTTTGTTGTTTAATATAGTGCCCTTCTATGCACCTCTTCCATCAAGAAGGACAGCTGGGCTAAAGCACTACAAAGTTCCATGTCAGCTTTCTTAGATCTTAGTTCCTGCTCCTCCTTAAGCTTTTCTTTTTCTTCATTAGTTAATGAGTTATACCATTTATCATATTGATATCTTTTGTAAAATCTAATGGCATCGAAGCCTTTAATGCAATGTCATTTAATACGTTGTAGTTCTGCATACCATGCCATTTGAAATTCCTCCTTTTAAGCTGTACTAAATATATGACTTTGTGAAGCTCTTTACTAAATCACTGGGCTAAAACCTAGATTTGGCACTTCCGTATCTGCCAGTAAGAATCTTCTTGGCTAAAGCACTTCTAAGTGCTTGTGAAGCCATAATAAAACTCCACTGGCTTTGCTGCCAATGGAGTTTGTTAATTAAAACCACTCTGGTTCCTGAATCTTACCTGCCTCGACTAAATTGTTAGATTCTCGTAATTCTGGAATTAAATCTTGCATACGATGAACTACATTTCCTGTGTTTAAAACTTTTATATCGAATGGATCCTTAAAGTGCATTACATGTTCTAAGTAAGCAACTATATCTTTATCTTTACAAATCTCTAAAATCCATTTTGCACAGTTATCTCCGCAGTTAGAAAGGTTGTAAATAAATTTAGGTTCTTTCAATAATAAAATTAATACCTTTACTCCGCCCGATAAATAAGTAGGTGCTATTGGACCAAGTACTGGACTAATTATTAAGTATGGTCCAATGACGTCAGATTTATCTACATCTTTTATCATTTTCTTGACTAAATCATCTTCAAACCATTCTGGTTTAAAGGCTACATCAAAATAGTCAGGAGCATCAGTCATTACTTTTATATCCCCACCTCTATACCAAATGTTTAACATTTTAATTCCCCTTTCTAATTTCCTTCTCTTTTCTTTGCTAAGATTGTTGTAGTAAAAATGTAAGAATACTACAAGCTACGTTTTTAGTTTGCTGGGCTAAATAGCTCACTTTGCTAAAAACTAAAATTCGTCTTTATCATGACTTCCATTTTAGTTCGCACTTTGTAAAGCCATAATAAAAACTCCACTAGCTTTGATACTAGTGGAGTCTGTTAGTTTTTAATGACATTTTAACAGTGTTATTTCTTTTTTAAATCTTCTTTGCTAAAAATCTGACATTTTGGAAAGATTGGAAGTTCCATTAGAATTTTTGTCGCAATTTCTTGATGTGCTTCTGTTATTAGATAGAATCTCTTTAACCTGCTCTTCACTAATGTCTAAGAAGTCTGCAATGTCAGAAATTTTTCTTCCATTTTTGTAAGCATTTAAAACGTTATTTATTAGAGACTCAGCTCTTCCCTCTTCTCTTCCTTCCTTTCTTCCTTCTGCTCTTCCTTCTGCTCTTCCTTTTGCTCTACTTAAAGCTTCACCGGCTGCAAGCTCATCTTTAAAAAATTCTCTAACTGCTTCACACATCGTTCTCACCCCTTTATAATCTTCTTTTAAATATTTTACTCTCTGGGCTAATGTGGGATAATACATCTGTCTAGCATCAGTACAATAAAAATCATGCATTAACCTTCCTAAAGCTGTATTATTCTGAATACTAGAATTCACATAAATAATATGTGCCTTATCCTTAAATAATTCCCTTGTTTCAAGTACCATTCGTTCCACATGATAAATAGGCAAACCACCTTTTAGAACATCATTCTCTGTAATAAATATAACATAGGTTTCTTTAAGAGCACCATAATCATCTCCAGGTTTAGTGATATTAGCATCAAGCATACTACTATTGTAACGTGCACGTTTCGGAACTGCGCCTGAATCACCTCTCTGAACTTCTATATTATACAAAATATTATTGGTGTCTACAGCAAAAACGTCAAGTCTTACAGAACGTCCATGTAAATTAGATAGAGGTAACTGCTTATTTATTTTAGTAACCTTTAAATCTTTTTTACCCAAAATAATTCTAATTAATAATTGAGTACATGCAATATCTTCTCCGAAAACTTTTTCCATGAAGATATCGTCAATTAATCGTAATTGTTTAATAAACTCTAAATGTTTATTTTGTTTTTCTATTAAATCAAAATCACTCATAAAATCCCCTTTCTTTTGACTGATTAGTAATAAAATCTAATTTAGCCATGACACTAAATCAGATTGGAGATTTTGTATTTCTATTTTATCACACTTTGCTAAAGCCGTAAAGATACTGTGCTAAAGCCTCACATGATTTGAAGATAAAAACTCCACTGGCTTTGACACTAGTGGAGTCTGTTAGACTACTCTACATGGATATAAATAGATTTTACTAAAGTCTATTAAACTATTCTACATAGATATAAATAGACTTTGCTAAAGTCTTGTAATGATCAGCGGTAATTTTACATTCCACCACATAAGTTTCTTTCTCTGTAGATTTTATTGTTAGTGTACCATCCGGAGAAACAGAAATATTTCTTTTAGTGTTATTTTTTACTGTTTTTCCAGTTTTGGAATCAATTGAAACTGCTTCAGAATTTTCTTTAGCTAAACGGAATTCACATTTTAAAGTAGAAAGAGCTTCTTTAATTATGCCATACACTTTTGGAGCATTAAGCTGTTTAATGTATTTTCCATCTTTAAAATCATCCTTAGAGATGGTAATAGGTGGAACATCGCTTGTTTTAATTTCAGCATTATTAACATAGATCTTAACTTTCATTGTACCACTGTACTTCCCTTTTCCTTTTAATTCTACGATACCACCTGTTTTTGATTTTTCTTTAGATTTATTATTAGCAAATTCATAATCTGTTTTTGCAAATATCGTTCCAGCACATAACTTATTTGGACGGCGTACTTTAATCATTTCTGGAAGATTTGGTTTACCAGTGTAATCAAATACAATCCAATTGTATGGTGCATCATCTATAGCATGAAAATTATCTAAATTATTATCATTTGCATGCAATAATTTTAATGTAATAAACGAGACTACAAACAATATAAGCAGTATACATTTACCTTTCTTGTTCTCCATAATAAATTCTCCTTTATCAAAGGTGTGTACACTTTTATGTAATACACACCTAACATTTTTTGTCAGATTACATTTCTGAACTAAATATCACTTGGCTAAATATCTTAATTCGATACTTTCGTATCTGCCATCAAGAATATCACTGAGCTAAAGCCCTTTGCTTATTCAATGAAAACAAATCTGTTTACATAATCTCGGTCTTTGCCTTTGAAGATTGGGATGTTCTTATCCACATACCAATGTGGTCTTACATCACCATCTCTTTGCTCTCTGATAGCGCATGCACCTCTTTGACAATCAACAGGGTAATCTTCCCATGTAATTCCAATCTGCTCTAACATTTGTTTCATTTCTTTTGTTATTTTGTTTTTTACTTCTGTGTTGGATAAATGTGTACGTGCAGCCATCTGTACGTAATTTCTTATGGCAACGAGCTGTCTCCAGTAAATTAGATTAGTGACTTCCTCTTTTGGGACATTGAAGCATCGTGCATCAAATATGGCTCCTTTTGAAACTGCGTCCTTATAGATTTTTACATAGCGATGTAACTCTTCGTTTGGATTTTCTTCTGGGTTAAAGTCATCGTTCGAATCCATTAGACAGCAGTTTTCCATTACGAATTCACGTGTCTTTCTTTCAAAGATTTTATTAAAGTACATTGTGGTCATGCTGGCTGCTGTACTTACCATTTTCTGAATCTCGTAGTTAAACTAAGCTTCTTGGCTAATGGTTTCGTAATCAACTAAGATTAGAGTGATTTCGTCGGATTGTGTGTAACCGAATACACAGCCTTGAATTGACTGACACAGATTGAGCATTGTTTCCTGCATTGTATCTCTAAAAAGTCTATCGTAAGGCTTTTTGAAGTTTTCTGTGAAATGTTTGAAGGCTTTGCCATCCATTCGTAATGCAACTGGACATCTTCTCATAAGTCGAGTGCGCGGGACATTTTCGTAAAACTCTTTCATTCTATTTCCAATTTCTAAACCGTCCATAGTTCTTCTCCTATTCTTTGCTAAATAAAGCTTCTGTTGGCTTTTACACCAATAGAAGCTGATTTGATTTTTCTGGGTTAGTTTACCGCTTCGCCATCTTACCTGGGCTAAAGCTGTACTTCGCCCCTTCGGTACTGCCATTTAGTTTTCTTAATTTAAAGCTGTGCTTCGCTATCTTTTTTAATTTAAAGCACACACTACCTTCTTGCCTTAGCTTAAGTACTCGATCTCAAATCGATCATTGACAGGTAACATCATTGACTTTGAACCTAAATCAATTATGATTCTGTCGAAAGGTAATGCAACCTGCATGTCCTTTACTTTTGTTGATTTGTCCATGTGTCTCTTACTACCTCTGAAAGTGTAGTTTAAAATCTCTTCATCGGTAGGTACGTGACCTGCTGGAATCGTGCCTACTAAGATTGCAGCTGGGTAAGTTATACCGGTAAGCGTATCAATAACATTAACGATTACGGCATTGTATGGTATTTTTACAAAAGTTAATATAGCTCCTGATGCTTTTTGCAACAAGAAAGCTACTGCTACAAATGCAACGTTCCAAACATCTCCCATTGTAAGTAATGGTCTAGGTTCTTTAATAACTGGAGGTGTTCGGACATTTTTATCTTTCTTCAAATTTATCACCACATTTCTAAATTATTTAACCCGTAGTGTAATCACTGGGCTAAAGTGCTAGACACCAATGCTAATTGTTTAATCCGTAGTGTAGTTACTTGGCTAAAGCACCAGGCACCAATTAATCAATTCACATTATGTAATCCTTTAATTAACGACTCATCACTAATGTCCGTTGCTCTTATCATACGTTCCCAGATTGCAGTATCTTCCGAACCAAGTTTCTTCTTACGTAAATCTAAGTACTCCCTTTTTACATTCTTATCTGTAAGATAATCGTCATAGTTTCTCATCAATTTAAAAAATGAATCAAAATACTCTTTTTTACAATAAATTCTTACCTTTGCTAAATTGGAATCCTGCAATTGTTTAGGAGCTTCTCCGAGGAAAATAATTCTTGTCGGTCTACACCCAACGAATGCATTTGGTTGCACAATCTTAACGGATGCAGGTATAATTAATTCATCTATTCGTTTACATCCTGCGAAAACCTTTGACGGTAGAATTTTTAATGTACTCGGAAGTTGTACGCTTTTTATGTTTAATAAGTTATCTTTAATGCTTTCTACAGAAACATCTTGAATCCTTTCAATTGAAAGACCACGTCCAAGACTTTTGATTGCATTAAAACGTAAGAAATTCTTTTCTAAATAGCTTACTGGCATGCCTTCCACATAACTTGGTATTTTTATTTCTGTATTAATACCAACGTATTTATAGAGCATTAATTCATCTCCCATTTCATAAAACATGAAATCTCCAAATTGAATAATGTTATCATTCCTTTTGAATTTCTTTTTTAGCATTTTATTTTGAAAAGAGGAAAATAAACTAGTTATATCTCTTTTTAATCTGAAAGCTAAATTTTCTCCTGTGCCTTCCATTAAATCAAGTGCTACATTACAACCTGTTTCTAAACTATTATAGATTTTATCCTCAATTGTAACTTCATCACCATTTTCATCTTTTGTTTTATTAAGCTTTTCTCCAGGTGTTTCTGTGGCTAATTTCGCTTTAATTTTGTCAATGTAGTCTCCTACTTTGCTTGAGCGTGTTTTCATGCTAACATCTGCGAAAGAAGTTTTCTCTTGGCTAAAATGTTTTGCATCATTAGCAGTAGAAGTTTTCTCTTGGCTAAAATGTTTTGCATCATCGGCAATCTTATCGGCATCCTCATTAACATTCTTATTGACATCCTTTTTACCACTCTTTTTGACATCCTTATTAACATCTTTTTTGGCATCAGAAGTATTTTTGGTGTTTGGTATTTCATACCCCTGTACATGTTTATTTTTAGTATTTGGTATTTCATACCCCTGCACATGTTTATTTTTAGTATTTGGTATTTCATACCCCTGCACATGTTTATTTTCAGTGTCAGCGTAAAGATCTATTTGTTTGGGAGCTTTCTTGTCTAACGCTTTCTTATCTAAAGCTTTCTTATCTAAAGCTTCATCAACTGAATCTTTATCTTCTTTAGTCGTTTCATTAGAATTGATTTCTCTGTTAAATAAAGAAGATAAATCGTTATCCATGTTAAAGGCATCTGCAAATTTTACTTCCCTTTTATCTTCAGCCTTCAACCCACTGGTGTTGGCTTCTTCCGCAGCTTTGGCTTTTGTCGCATTGTCACTACTCGCTTCATGGCTAAATAGGGAAGATAAATTGTCATCCATGCTAAAGGCATCCTCGGAATTATTAGAATAGTTCTGTAGCTGTTCCTCTATAGTAGACTTTTCTGGCTCTATAGAATGCTCTCTTTTTTCAACATCTCCAAATAAATCCATTTCATTTATTTTTTGTGTATTTTGTGATGTACCAGATGACATATCATCCTCTTTTTTCTTTGGACGTTGAAATAAATCATCACTCATCGTCTTCATAAAATTCACCTCCTTTTAATACTGCATAATCGTGATTAGCAATTAAGACATGCTCGTGTAGTGGCATGTCTAAAATCTTTCCTAAATTTTTAAAATGTTTCGTTGTTTGGCAATCTGCTAGGCTAAAGTGCAAACTTTTATTTGGGTGATTGTGTACTAGGCTAAAGCTGGAAGCTTTTAGCAGAATTCCGCCTTTAATAGCGATGCTATACTTAAAGTTAGAATTATCGTTAACACCTTTTGAAACAAATAAAATACCTTTACAGTCGTATGTTTGACTCCAGTAGATTGCCAAGAAAAATTCTGATGCTGAATCACTAAGTCTAAATTCTCTTTCTAACAATGATACAAGCTGATTAGTATTTATTAGCTGTTTTGAATCGCACAAAACGTAGTAATCAACTAATAGCCCGTTTGATTTCTCATCGTAAAAATAAATAGGAACCATTACACTCCTTTTTATTAAATAGTAATACAATGAATTACATTTTCTACAATAGTGTAGTAATCTATTAAGTGTAATTCAAGTAAGTCAAAAGCTTCTTTTACTTTGCTAAAGTCTTTCTTAACAATTTCGTTATCATAGTCATGCTTATTACTAAAAAATGTCACTATGATAAACTCACTAGATTGGCTTAAAATACTTGCCGTAAGTAGTTCTTTGCTAAAGACTTTATTGATTGCGTATCCACAGGTAATTATAAAGACAGCAGATGTTTTTCCTTCTGCACCCACAGAAATAAAAAAGGAAGCATCCTTTTGGACACTTCCTCGTAATTTTTTAAGTAAGGCTTTTAAACCTTTTTTTGTTGTTATGTCAGTATTACACTTTATTCGTTTGTATACAGCTGGATACACAATGCCTTCATTTACCATTAATCTATAAATGTTCATTGTACTTCACCTATGCTATCGCAAATTCCTTTGCTAAATCATTCAACACTATTGCCGGTAAAGATTTATTTTTAGGAACGTATCCAAAAATCTTACTAACATAGCTTACGTATAATCTGTTAATATCATTTGGATCAGTTAGATTTAAACTGTCCACTACATTCTCAAAAGAGAAATTCTTCGGTTTAATCTTTTTAAACTCACTTATGTTATTCTCCACATAGGTAGCTACAATGCTTTTATTAAACTTCTTTGTTTTAATTGCAATGTGTTCCTCTATTACTGAATCTGGAAAGAAATTGTCTGTTTTCTCTTTAATCTTAGAAAATAAATTTCCTAAACAATCAGAATTTTTTGGTGAATAGAAACCATTGTGTTTTAAAAAGGCATCCAAACCAGAAGTAGTTTTCTGATAGTTCTTCTCCATTTTTGTAAACGATGATAGAAATTCAAAAGAGGTTATTTGGGCTAAAGCGGAGAATGGCATTTCTGCTTTAACACCCATCTCTTTTAATTTGTAGAATAGTGGTAAGAAATCACAATCTTTGGAGAGTAATGTAACGGTGAAATCAGAATCTTTTGAGTATAATACATCAAAAATACAATCAACCGTCATTTTCATATCAGTAATATTTTTGCCAGAAACTGATATTGCCGAGGTTTCTACATAGGTTAAACCGTTTGCTAAACAGAAAGGAACGTATGCTTTTACAGAGTCCCTATTCCCATACAATTTACCTACGAAAATATCAGAAGGCTTAAGTAATTCTAAGAAACTATTTACACTATTTACAACTTCCATTTTTGAAACATTTTCACCATCAATATATAAAAATCTAGTACACATGATTAATTCCTTTTAGAATCCAAAATCATAATACTGACTTTGTAAATAAATTCAAAATAACTAGTAGCATCTACACACAGATTTCCTACTTGGTTAAAAAGTAAATATTTTCCTTCACTTTCCCATAAATAAAATAAATCATCTAAAAATAGTACTTTACACTCGTAAACAATCATTCCATTTTGAATTTGAAATGTATTGTATTCTCTAGTTAACTCTTTTTTTAGTTTAATAAGGTTTTCTTTGCTAAAGCGGAATTCTTTTATTACACATGTATACTCTGGAGAATGTTGTAAAAAACTTTTCATTAAAGGTACTGAATCTAATTCCGTAAGAATAATAAAAAGTTTAAGAGAAAATAAATTACACTTCTTATTTCTCACCATTATTACATCGTATACCATTTGCATTTTGCTGTAATCACTAAAATTTTCAAATTTAGCATTAAGCAGAGAAATTAATCTATCCCTGTCTTTGCACATTTTTTCAAAATCTAAATAGTCAAAGATACAGTACTCAGTAGCTTTTACCAAACTTATCTCTGGAATTTTTAATTTAAATTCTATTACTTGGCTAAAGCATGAGCAACCATCTCTTTGCATTAGTAAAAGGTACGGAAGACTACGCATCTTCAGTACCTAACTGATAAAAGTACTTAGCAGTGCTATCATACCATCCAAGTTTAGCATTACGTGGGCCAATCAATGCCGTGTCTAAACTTGTGTCGCTGCCTTTCTTTAAAACAGTTGAAGAGGTTAATCCGAAACAACTACCATTAGGAAGTGAGTATGAATTTCCATCAGAACTCACCATGCTAAAGCTGTCGTTGTAAGTAAGGTCAGTGCCAGACAAATTTCTAATTGTGTAATGAACATAGTATAGAGAATTTTTCTGGTAGTCTACACTAATGTTTGCATTCATGCCACTAATAGAGCATAGTTTTTCGTATGCGGTTTGATCTTTTAAAACAGAGTCAACTGTTACTAAAATCTTTTGCTGTGAAATAACCTTACCAGTTTTGTCCGTTAATGGATACACCATTACTTTGGATTTACCTATTTTAAAATCACTTGACTTAACTTTCGTAGTGGTTTTTTGTGGTTCTGGGCTAAAGGTTGTGTTAGCAACCTTTGTAAACAAATCTTCAAGCACTTTACTTACTAATTCAGTAAGAAAAGAATCAGTGCTTAATTTGCCACTACGAGTTACTGTAATACTACACGTTTTGGTTTCGTTTTTAATTGAATTGCTACCATTGCTACTGTAGCTACTATCACTGTCAAAAAGTTGGATTAAATAGTCTAAGACGTAATCCTTTACTTCATCCTCGCTCAACTTCAATGTTTTGAAGTTATTGTAGTCTTTTATGAAACCTTTGTAGTCACTAGACAAGTAATTAACTATTCCATCAATCGATGGCACACTGTACTTAAGTTTACCATCTTTGTATGAAATGAATTCTAATTTTTGTAAAACTTCTAAATACAATTTAATTTCTTTTTTAGATTTACCATCAAGTGCTAAGCTTACAGTATTACTTTTAAAGTTTTGCTTTACGCAATCTTTCAGTTCTTTAGAACTATGTAAGTTGGAAAGTTCTTCAATTGTACCTTTAATTTCTTTGGTATCGTCATCAGCCTGTGTACTCGTTTCAGAGTTACCTTGGCTAAAGCTTGAACCAATTAAATTATTAGTTACTTGTCTAAAGCTTGAAAGATTGCACCCAGCACTACTGGTCAACACTACTGCTGTAGTAGCTATCAGTACAAATCTTTTAGTTGTCTTTAGCATTACCATTCTCCTTTGTAGTACTTAGGTAAATTACGAGCTTTCAATTCAACCTGATAAACAACATAGCGTCCGTTGAATTTTAACATTTCTTCATCACTTCTAGCTTTTCTTTCATTAGTAAACTCAGGAATTACCCTAACATACATCGGATCTTCGGAATCCAAATCGTAGCTAAGAACTCGGTTAGTTACATTGTTAGCAGTTTCACCTTTCTTAATGTAAGGAAAGTTTGAAGTAACGTAAGGAACGTAATCATCGACATCGGAGTAGTTGGTTCGTGTAGCATCCTGATAGTAAGTGTAGTTGTACTGTGAGTTATTACACGTATTAACTGCCAGCTTAACTTCTGAGTTCATTTGTACTCCGCTAAATGTGTTAAACCTTGTTACTACTCTTCCGTTTACTTTGTCCTTTAGTAATTTGACTGTGTAATCTAAATCCATCATTTTGACTAGATCAGAATAAGAATCAATGTTCAAGTACTCTTGACTACTGCAAACGCTATTAAGTGTAAAAGAGTATTTAGCACCATTGATTGATTTAATTTTAGTTGTATCCTTAATACGTTTAATGGTAGGCCCATCAGTCGCTTTTTTTAGTAAAGATACATCATAGGTTACACTGTCAAATACAACATTATTTTCTGTGTCGGTTAGGTTGAATTTAATGTAATCACCGTCGCTAAAGTCTTGTGTAGGCTGTAAGCAAACTTCAATGTTTTTTACTGGATTACTTTTGTAAATCTCTGCAATCTGTTCAAAACCATTCCACCCAATGTTAGCAATTTCACCAATTACTTCTCCCTTGCTATTTAACAATTCTGGCTTCACTTCAATCTTGGCAGATTCTACTTGGCTAAAGTACTGAGTAAAATCAAGCTTAAGATTAAAAGTGTAACTGTAATAAATTCCATTAGAGACAACGGTTGGATTAGTGTAATCCCAAATACCAAGTCGTTGTGCAAGATTAAAATGCATAACTCCTTGCTGCTTACCGTCTTTTAGAATGTATGCATCCTGTCCGGACTGGTATCTTAAAGCGGGTTCGTCTTGCGACAATTCAATTGGTTGTTTACTAATTTCTGTGTAAGGTTTTGATTCTGTGGTTGCTTCTTGGGCAATCTCTTTGATTTCAGTTGTAGCTTCTTGCGGTATTTCGCTTTTCTTGTCTCCACCCGTAATAAGTGTTTTTACTTGGCTAAATAGATTACCGCTCGCAGTACCTTGGCTAAAGCTACACCCGGAACTGAACATAGCGATAGTAACTCCAACCATGGCAACAGCAATACGCTTTTTAAATTGTATTTTCTTTTTATTTCTTATTTTTTTCATCTTTAATTTAACTTTGGTCTAAACTCTACTTACAAATCTAACCAAACGTCTACCCAAAAGAAAATGTTAGAAAAGAAATCTCCGATTTTTTTATTAATCTTTTCAGTATCTTCCTCTGTGTATGTTTTCATAGAACTTGGAAATGGGTCTTCACCACGTCCACTGTTTTCACATGCACACAGTAAAGCTTGGCTAAATGTGAGTAATGCTATAAAAACCATCAAACGAAATTTACTAATTAAGATACCTCCCTACTTTTATTTTAATGTTATTTTCCATCTCACTTCTCCTCCTACTTCTTTATTTTGATACAAGAGTTAACTATTAAGCAGTCCCTCAAAAGATCAATATCAGCGCTAGTATTAATCTTAGGAAAGATGTGCTTAACATAGTTATACTTCGCAACAAGGGTTAATTCCTTAATTAAAGCATCTACCTGCTCGCCCTCTAAGCTTACAGCTTCGTCCTGCTCAGCTCCCAATGCTTTTGTTAGAAGAGTTTTGTTATAATCCTTGTTATCAAATTTCCAACGAGAAGCAAGATTTGCTAAAGTGTCTGGCTTAATTCTATCACCATAGCCATACTTGGCTAAAGTGTCTTCAAACGTACCTTTCTTCCAATCCTCAGTATAAATGATGACCGCTGCCTCTTTAAAGTCTGAATTGGCATCAAACTTTTCTACAAGATTAGAGGCGAGATAGCTATCTGAAACATTTTCGTTCATGAAGCTTTTGAGAGTTTCATAGCCAGCTTTTGTTACTTCTTTTACTGTGTAGGAAACCTGTACTTTAATTTCAGAATTTCCACCAGTAAGAGTAACAGTCTTTTCTGGACCTAACTTGGCTAAACCTTCCTGCTGAATTAATCGTTCATACTCAGCGTTCTCTTTCTTAATCTCGTCAATTCTATGTAAATTAATATTGTAGTTATCAATCACATCAGATGTTGTTAGTTCATGTCCTATTGTTTCCCCATTGGCTAAAGCAGCATTGAGAGAATCAATGCACTCTGCACAAACATACCGTAAATTGATTGGATTAACAGAGTCACGATTTACTTTGATTAGACTGCTACCAACCTTTCCACAGCAAATACAATGTGGTCTTGATTTTACTAACATTAAAACATCAGGATCTTCACTCTCCACAATATCTACCTGAGTCTTATCATAAATACCTAATGCTCTTCTAATCTGCACAGGAATTGTAAATCCACCTTTTTTAGAAATTGTTCTTGTATCTGTTCTAAACATTTTACTATCCTTTCTTTGTTAGGATTACTTAGCTAAAGCAATCCATTTTTCTTACTGTACCATTGTCAGTACCATTGGCAATGCTCTTAGCACCATCAGATGTAGTACAGTTAATTTCTATTGCCTTGTCTAAAGTGACTCCAATTGCACAGTTTAAACACATTGATGTACTTCCATCACCCTTTACTGTAAGGTAAATATCGCTTTCTTTACCGCATTCAATACACTGACAAGAGTTACTAACTCTTTTGACAACTCCTTTGTCAATTAAAGTGTTTTTATTTGCTATAATATAAGCAACAATGTCTTTTGTAATCTTTACTGGTTTTCTTCTGTAGTTTTCAACACTATTCATAACCATAATTACGTCTCCTTTCTTTTTAAGTAATTTTTTATAAAAAAGGTAAGTCAATGTATGGTTTTTCTTTTTATAATGTTTTAATAGTTGTGTTCTTGGCTAAAGTGGATTTAGCACACTAGTCTTTTAGAATGACAATATAATATTCCCGTAAATGTCTCATTAATGTGGAAATGTTTAGTAAAGGATAATCAATATTTAGAAACTTATTATTCATTAGTACTGTCTTCTCGCAAACTTATTATTCATTAGTACTGTCTTCTCGCAAACTTCTTGCGACATCTATGTTATACCAATCTTCAGCTATAATTTGAATATCTTTATTATACTTTAACTTTTTTAAAGACCTTAGAACTCTTAATCTAACTCTGTCTTTTCCTATTGAATACTTTTCTGCAATTTGTGTATACTTAAGTCTGTCTCTAAAACGTAGTAAAATAATTTCATAATTCATTTTAGTTAACGAATTTTCTACAATTTTCCAAAACTCCTTGGTTAAAGCGTTTGAATAAATATCTTCGTAATGAATTGTATACATAAGACTTCCGTCAGCAATGCCATCTAATATCTCATGATTTTCTAAGTAAGACAAATCCATTGCATAGAAGTCTGAAAGCTTGTCTAAATGTTTTGCATTGTAGTAAGCTGTATTTGTGATTTTAAATGAATATTTCATGCGAAGTAATTCTCGATAAAAATAATGTATTAGCCAAAGATTCAGATAATTTAAATAACTCAAACCTTTTGATTTATCGAATTTTATGGCTGAGTCATAAATTGCAAAAAACGCAACCTGTGCTAAATCTTTGGCTAAATCGCTGTTTGTACTGATATTACAATCCATCATAGTATCGTAAATAAAACCGATGTTATTCTCATAAAGCCTTTCCAAATTGTATGATACTGCAATACCATTTTGAATTAAATTTATTAATTCTAGATTAAATTGTTTTTTAGCTAATGAATAACTATTTTTCTGTATTTCGCTCATTTCCTCACCCCATGCAATTATCATTTGTTGTTCTAAACAATTAATGCACGAGTTTTTAAGAAATGACCTCTATAAAATATAAAAAATTAATAATTAATTATAAAATCTCTTATTTTTGCTAAAGACGGATAATGAGTCCCATCTTCGCACATATTATCTAAATTGAAACCTGGTAACTGTGAAGCTTTGTTAATCATTGCTAAATCTTCTGCTGAGTATCCCTGCATGGCATAGTCAAATAGATTTATGTTATGAAAACTTCCAAGACAGATTTGATAAAGAATATCGTCGGATAACGTATACTCCGAAACCACCTTTGCTAAATCTGAATCCTCATTGTGTATCGTAGCGATGTAAACAATTGCACGATTAGACATGCTAGGATTTATTAATTGTGTAAAGTTATCTCCAAAATAACCAATTAAAAAATCAATTAATTTAGATTGTTTAGCACTCCAGTTTTCTCTTATTTGGTATTCCTGCAGTTCTGACAAATAACCATGAGCAATGGCTACATTCAGTTCTTTATCACAATAATTAGTAACAATATTTTCTAAAGTATTATTAATGTCTTCCAGAGACATCTTATCTAAACTAGTTTTATAGCTTTCTATTAATTTCTTACAAAAGTAGTTATACAATTCATAATTAGTCACATCGATGTAAACTCCATAAACTTTGTATAAAACTTCCGAATACGATGATACTTCTTTATGTCTGAGAAGTATTAAAGTACAGACGGATAATACCCTAACATTTGGTACTTTTCTCACCTTCTTGGTTAAATCTGTAAAATTCATAAATTTAATACCTCCTTACTAAATCAAAAAAGTGCTTTGCTAAAGTGACAATGTAATTAGTAGTCTTTGAGTAAGGGTAATACTTTTAATCATTATCACTTTGCTAAAGTACTTCATAAATCTCTTCATAAATTACTTTGCTAAAGCACTCCGATAAATCACTTCATAAATTATTGCAATTTATAATCGATACAGATTGATCCTGTAGCATCATCAACGCTAACAACAGATTCTGAATTCTGTGCCATTTTATAAAATCTGTCTATATGTTTAAGAAAAATTTCTAAGGAAATTGGATTATTGTATGTCCTATTAAACTGCTCATCGTTTAAGATAGTGATGAATGTGTTCTTACAGATTGATTTACAACTATTTAAATCTTTACCATGCAGCAATAGAATAAAGTATGTAAGTAAAATAAATTTGTCTGCACTGTTATAGTAAATAATTCTTAAAGCCTTTAGATAATTCATTATTACTGCGTAGTTCTGGCTGTACATCAGCAATGAATATGGAGTTTCTACATTATATATAACATAGAGAATAGCATCGAATGCAATGTAAACACTGAACTTATTTTTGTATAGCACAGCACAATTAATCTTGAAATTATTTAAACACCTTGCCTTGTCCATTTCATAGAAAGAACTCTCTTTTGGGTAAAATAAATCAATGTTTTCCCCAATTACGAACATATTAAAATATTTCATAAATATTGTACGGCTTGTAATTCCATATTCTTCAATGTTGTAATTTCTTAAGGTTTCTTTCTCAGCTAAATGCTCTAAACTGTATTTCAATAGTTCTAATGGTTTTTTGTAGTGACCATAAAGATTACGCTTACCGATGTATAAAATTTTATTCTCTTGGTCATATGTAACATAATTTATCTCCCATTTGATATTATTATTGATTGACGCTTCTATGCCTTCATCCATATAAATAAAAATATCAAGTGGTAATACCTTTTCTACCATTTTAGAATTAATCTTTATTACTATGCTTCTCTTAACATCTTTATCAATCTTCACATTTTTAAATCCGAAATATGCTGCTGCATATTCTGCCCAAAACTTATTAAAGTGTGCTAAATCGAATTCTTTATGTGAATTGATTAATTCTGTATAACGCTTACAGTCTTGGCTAAAGAGAGCCACCCACTGCTTGTAGTCCTTTAAAGACATATCAAAAAGTTCTGAATAATAGAAACAAACAACTACTTTAAAAATGTCTTTAAGCACTGTATCATTACAAACTAAAGAATTCATATCTGTCGTAAACTGGTCTAAATCATATCCAAAGCGATCAATGTCATTAGCTATGATTGCCACGCATACGTCTCGATATGTTTGGTAGTACTTGGCTAAAGCTGGCTGCTCCGAATAATAAATAAGTAAGCCAGCTGTGATCTGTTTATTGTCGGGTTGTACAAGTGTGATAGCGTTGTACAGTTCCATATCGAAAATACCTTTAGAAAGTCCTTTAAATAAGTCAATAAAGTACACATCATTCTCATACCTGTTCAAAAAGTCTAATAAATTTATTGTAGTACCATTCTGTAATAGAATTTGATTATTAGGGAAATTCTTGTGTATTTTCTGTAAGCAATCTGAAATTATTAATTTATCATCACAACTTTTTGTAAATAATGTTTGTGCTATGTCTGAATCTCCAATAACATTCACAAAGCTACGATATAATTCAATGTCTTCTTTATTATTTCCTATTTTATCAAAAATATTTTGGACATAACCACCATTCAACTTAAGTGTTAAGTATTCATTTAACTTATTTAAATCATTCGTATACTGTAACGCTTCTTTCTCATTAAAATCACCTTTTTGCATTAATTTAATAAGTAAAGGAGTATCTTTCTCTTCAAGAGAAAATAATGGAATAATGTAATCTTTATACCATGGCTTGTCGTAGCAATCGCTAATCATTTCGATTTCTTTGTGGCTAGCTGTTCTAAAGGTAAAAGCGATCTTATCAAAAAAATCAGTAGGAAAGTTAATGTAATACTGCAAGAATTCTGGAGATAAGTTTACATTTCTTGTTACTTTTAGATACTGTGCTAAAACGGATAACTCTACTTGGCTAAGGTCGCAAGCCTGTACATCAGCAGTAGTTATCTTGTTTGCTATTTCATCGTCCGTGTACGCATAGAATATTACGCTTTTTGTTCTATCGCAGAAGTCTTCGAAACTTTCTGAGTTAGGTCTATATCCCTGTTTTGCCATGTATTCTAAGTAGTCTTTACACAACGGTGTCAGCTTGGCTAAATCGGTTAATGCAGGCACATTACCTGCAGTACCAGTATTTGAAATTATAATGTTATTTAATCTATCTTTTTGTATATCTGCATAGGTTGTTCCATTACTATTTCTACTATCATTTGTTACTTCATCGGTTTTATTAAATTCTGAATTTGCAGTAGCAATATCGAAATCTGAATCTGTAGTAGCATCGCCTGAATCTGTGGCCATAACAGCATCACCGGAATCTGTGGCCATAGCAGCATCACCGGAATCTGTGGCCATAGCAGCATCACCGGAATCTGTGGTCATAACAGCAGCAACATTTGGGTCTATGATAGCATCAGAATTTAAATTCACCGCATTGTTGTTCCCTTCATTAACTTCAATGCTTTCCTCAACACCACTTGTGTTTAATGTACTTAAATCAATTTCATCATCGTCGTCATCATCATCGAAATTGAACTGTGTAGCATTATTTAAAGAATTCAAATCAATTTCATCATCGTCATCGTCTTCTTCAATGTCAAAATTAAATTGTACTTGTTCTTTATCATCTTCGCTAAAGTACGACATTGGTTTTATTATTTCTTCATTGTTAAAATTTCCCACGCTATCACTCCTTTTCAATACATATTTTTATTTGTTCGATTTTAGCGTCCGACTTCAAAATTACATCTTCTTTCAGATGTGCATAAAATTTATTGCTATTTGTTTGATTATGCGAATTAACAAAAATTACATAGTACTTAGTGCTTACTTTATCAAAGATTAAATTTTCTAAATACGTGGCTAAATCTTGTGGACGATTAATTGTTGCTAAATGCAGACTGTTGTACGATGTTTTTTCTAAAGAAAAATTTAGTAAATTATCATACTTTACTGTGTAAGCATCACTTTTATCATCATTTTTCTTAATCACAGTTTTAGAACAATTTGTATTAGCCAAACTTTTTTCATAATTAATTGTTGCTAAATTAGTTATGTTTGCTTCTTGCCAATAGATGTTGGAAATTGTTACATCAACACCAGATTCAGTTATTTCTTGGCTAAAGCTGAATGGAACATACAGCATAATTTTATTACTACAATCAATTAGTGGTTGTTTAATTACTTTAGTGTTTTCGTTTACTTTAATTGTTAACTGAAAATCTTTAACAAATCCAGAATCTTTAAATTCCATACAAAGAAATAAACCATTGTTTTTATGTGTTAATGATTTAATTATAAAAGGATAAGAGTTGGATTGCCCTGAGACATCAGCAGTTAATTCACCAGATTTGAACTTAAAAGTTAAAGGTTTAATCTTATAGTCTATCGAGGATTTCACTTTGCTAAAGCTGTTATCCTCGTCACTTTTGAAATCAGTAAATCTCTCTGCTTTATCATTTTCATAGTCATAGCTATCTGTATTAACTGCTGATGTACTTACAGATTTACTAATTAAAAGAATTATAATAGCCATCAGCAATACTGCCATTACTATTATTAGTTTATTGAAGTTTTTTAATTTTTTCATAATAACTCCTCATTACTTTTTCTCAATAACTCCTCATTACTTTGCTAAAGTAATTCAAGGTATTCTGTAAGTTTTGGAGATGTACTATTTTCGCTAACAATTGCATTACCATTGACGAACACTACCTTACATAGTGGTTTGCTTAATTCATAAAATGTAAAACTATTATCGTCCCAACTTAAGAAAATGTTTCCATAAACTTTAATTCTTAAACCGGTGATAGTGCTGCAGCATACAGCTTCTGACTTCGTCAAAATAAATTGCTGTAATTTAGACCAAGTAGTGTCAGCTATGCTAAAGTCACTATCTGTGAATAAATGTGCAGCAATTTCTTTGAGAGATTCCTGGTCTAAATCTGTGAATCTGATTTCTGTGTACGTATTAGTACCTTTGTAAGAATTAATCAGTTCTTTGCATAAATGTGAATTAATGTCATTTCTGTGCATATAGTCTTTTAGCCACAGTTGTATAAGGGAATCACTTTTACCGACGTAAGAAAAGTCCTCTTTACGACTTTTAGCTTTTCTAATATAAGAAAGTTGTTCTTGAGAAAAACCCTCAGCTAAAAGTTCTTCGCATTTGACATTAATACTATTAATTATGTTTTCGACATAATATTTAAGCATATCCTTTTCGCATGGTAAATCAAGAAAAATATCTAAGTCAAATCCTGCTTCTATTGCTTCCAGATAAACTGCAAGAGTTTCTTGGCTAAAGCTGTGACCAAGTAGCTGTAAAGGCTGTACTCCAGCTTCCAATAATTTTAGAAGCAAACCATAGCAGCCCTGATTAATTGTATTATCAAGTAAAATACTGTAATTAAGATTTTTGTTCAAAGCTTTGTAAATAACTTCTTTCTGTTCTCGATTTAAATTAAAAGTATTTTCATAATTTTCATAATTATCCAATTCCGTTGGTAAACGATCATAGATTAAATCTGTATTCTCACGCACCATAACTAAAGACTCTACTAAAACATCTTCTTGCTCTATTACACCTGTTTCAAAAGAACTAAGAATGTCTAACATATCTAGCATATCTGGTGTTATATATATACGTTTTAAAGAATTTAAATCTATTGTATTAGAATTGTTTAGCTCAGGTAAATCTGGGCTAAAGCGAACCATCTCTAGCATCTTTACTTTCTTGGAGTCTTGCTTAACCTCGCATGGAAATGCTTGTTCTATGTCATACAGTGAATACACATTAGTTATCTTATAAAAATATTCTTTTCTAATTGGTAAACTAATTTTAATTTGTGTGTCTGTTTCACTTAACTTCTTAAATCCTAATACTTTTGCAGCATGTTCAATCAATATATACTTATCTTTTGGGATATGTATAGGTGTATCTGATACACACTTAAAATAAATATTTAATAATTGTGCGGCAGATTCATGAATATTAAACTCTTGTGACTTAAAAACATATCTCTTTTCCAGTTTGTTCTTTACCATCTTTTCTACGTAAACGTGCTGTGCTAAAGCATACTCAGGCATACTTGCGTAAGAATCTATTAAGTTAATCATCTCTTTAAACTTTTCAATCTTTTTTTCATCAGCTGATTGAATAGGTTCATTACCTTCCAGCTGTGAACGTAAGAATAATTGTGATTGTGAAATCATACCTTTTTCTACAACTTTATTTTTGTATGATACATACCAGCTACACTTATCAGTCTCTACTGGACTAAAGTCAATCTGTAATGGTATGTCTGTTTTCCTCAAATCGGCTATAGAATTAATTTGTGATAAATCAATATCGTTTTCCGTATACATAAAATTATTGTAAGTATGTGTATTTGCATAATTCTTAATTACAAAAAACACAGATCCTTTTATCATTATTCCTGATTTAAAGGAGTTTACAAATTTCCATCCTCTTTTAAACAGATGGTACATTACCAATTCTTCTGCATTGTTAATGCCATTGAAAAACTCTTCTAATTTCTCTTTTTTCATGTTTATCTCCTTTTACCATAAGTTTATTTACTACAGTAGTAGTATTGTTAAAAAAGTTAAAAACCCAAACTAGCTTTTACACTAATCTGGGCTAAAGCGTTTCCTATCTGAAACGTTATTTTATAGCATTGATTTAAATTGTTGAGCAATGCTTGCTACGCTTTCTAATACTCCAATGTTATTCTCATCCTTAATACTTAAATTACAAAACTCCTTTACAACACTATCGAGCATCAAAGGTTCGACCAATGAATCTGCAATTACAAAACCAGAGACATGTACAATTAAATAGATTGTAATTAAATTGATGAAAGAAAATGGCAACACCTTCAACAGAAGTAATGTTTCTACTATCGCTATTACTGCTTTAATGAATGCCGATGTTAAACATACAGTGGTTGTTTTGATTAATAGTGTTGCAGAGTTCTCTAGAAAAATTACAACTGCATTCTCTGCTGCTGAACCAAGGGAATCGTTTGGATGTGTGTAACAGTATGATAAAACGCACTCATCTAGGTAATCAAAGCATTTACCAATTATGTATTTACCTCCCTTGGCTAAAGTGCTTCGACTTATTTCTGCAAACAATTCAATAGAACCGCAGGAACCGTTTTTGATCGATTCGACAATTTCCTTGGCTAAACCTCTTAGTATTTTATTAAGAATTACTATTACACTGACTGTTCCTATTCTGGAGAAAACAACTACATTTGGATTTTTATCTGGGACACAGATTGAAGCTATTTGGAGGTGCTTTAAATACAATAAAATAGTTTTCTGGGCTAAAGAAAGTACGGCATTAAAAAGTAATGCTGTACTTATACCGCAAAATAATTGTATTAGCCAATTATTAAGTCCAATCAATTGTACACCATACTGTGCACCAAGCGTAAAGCATTTCAACAACACTAATGCAAATAAAGCATTGAAAACCAGTCTAATAAATATATACTGCAGTTTTCTCATTTTGACCTCTTTTCTTAATGATTTTTTTAATTATTTTTTAATTTAGAGTAATGCGGGTAAACTTTACACTGTACAATTCCTTTAATGTATTTTTTATTTATATACGGATTTTCCCAATAACGAGCATCGCTAGAATTAGCTCTATTATCTCCCAAAAACAAGTATGAATTGTCTGGCACATAGAAAACTTGATTAGTATCGCAATCAGAAGAAACATAGCTCTCTTTTAACTTTTTATCATTAATGTACACTGTGCCATCTTTCATCTCTACTTTTTCACCTGGTAATCCAACTACTCTTTTAACCAGAAGAAAGTTTTCTCCTGTCTTTTTAAAAACACAAATATCACCACGTTCTATCTCATTGCAGAAGAATGAATTTTTAACCAGTAGCATGTCACCAATTTTGATGGTATTTAGCATGCTTCCTGATGGTACTTTCGCTATGAAAAATATATTTAAAAATAATACAAGAGCTACACATAAAATACAAAAAGGTAATAATAATTTACTTAGGAAATTCCAGAAGGAATTTATAATTGAATTTTTATTTTTTGTTTTCATTCAAAATTATCCTCCTATTCGATGAAGATATCTTCTTCATCTAAATCTTCCTGGGCTAAAGCTTCGAACAATAACTTTTCTTTCGATTCCTCGTCTAAGGACTTTGCCATACTGTCGTTTGCATTTTCATAACAGAATTCAGTATTCGGTAATGAAAGCCTAATAACCTCTACCAAGTATTTAATGTATGGTAATGGTACTTCGTAAAATACCAAATTAACATTTCCCATTTTTCCCATAAATTTTAGCATTTCAATTCCAACGCTTTTTTCGTAGGAATCAATGTCGTCTTTAAGAAAAGGTTCTAACACTTCCATGCTTACGTTTTTATTTCTTCTAAGAAAAGAAAGAGTGTCGTCGTTTGGAGCGAGTCGCTGGTGTTTAACAAAATTTCTTTCGACACTAGAAGGAACTGTGGTTGCCGCTACTAAAAGATTGTAGTCGCCTTCCCCCGATGCTAAAGCATTCTGTAATAAATCCAAATTTGGATAATCAATTTTAAAATCATCAATACTTTTGTAAACTTTTATCATAAATTAATCTCCTTTGCTAAAGTTCTTAAATCCTTTTAATTCTTAATTTCAAGACTGTTTCTAATACCACATTTGTTCTTGCACATCTAAGTACATGTACATGGTATCAAACTTAAGTATGTACATATTTAACTCTTCCTCAGTCATCTGGTCTAAATCGGCCTCATCTAGATTAAAGGTAATTTCCGAATCTCTAATGAATTCGAGAAGTGTTTCATCTTCATTTATCTTTTTATTTAAATCTTCATGCGTATAACTGTAGTTAGGTAATACATTCGTTTTTAAATAATTTTCTATCTTTTTAAAGATATACTTGTCTAAAACGGCATTCGCTTCTTCTGCTGTTAGAAATTTATTCATAAAATACTCACCTCTTTTATTAAAGTGGTTATCTTGGCTAAAGAGATTGTCTTGGCTAAAGTTGTTATGCAACCACTTTAACTAATAGCACCATATTCTAAATGCCAAGGCATTACGGAATCTAAAACATTTAACTCACTCTTTTTGAAATCTTTCTTTTTAGTTATGTAAGCAAACATAACTTTGTTTTTATCATACTCGAACTCAAAACTCCAGCGTAAAGGTTCAATCACTTTATCTGGTAATTGTGTAACTGTGAAACTATACGTTGACGAAGCCATTTTAATATTTCTCAATAAATTATAGTTACCATCATCATTATAAACCTTTAGTTTTGGTTGAAAGTAATCAACGGTCTCTCCTAAGAAACCAAATACAGCTTCCCTAAAGTCTGCTGCTGAATGTACGTTACTAACATCAACGTAACGATAGTAAACTCTGCTAATATGTGTTTTCTCAACTACACCATAAATTTTAGGCATACCTTTGTCTGTGAATGCACACTTTTTATAACCAAGTAAAATACCGCAGGCATCAAAACCATCTAAATCTTTTGCAGGTGACATGTAAAGATAATTCTTTAATAGTGGCTTCTTGTCACAAATATCTTCAGCACAGTTCAGTTTTGAATTAATACGACCGGTTCCCTTACTCTTATCAATAATTCGTGATTTCCAAGCCTGTGGAAAAATTGATTGTAGTTCGGTCTTGGCTAAATCTGGATTGAACTCCAAGTAAACCTCAAGCTTACCAAATAACTCGGTTAAAACTCTATACGTGTATGAACCAACATCCTTTGGAACTGGTCTCTCACAAACAATTAAATTAACTGTTTTACCTTTGACCAATGATCCTATTAAATAAAAGATATCAGCAAAATAATCTTTCTTATCTTTGTTAGCGTACTCAAGCTCTAACAGAATATTAACCAAGTTTTTAGTATCCTGAATGTAAATACCAGTACACGAAGTTGATTGGTCAATACCAATCTCATACTGTAGCTGCTTAGGTAGCTTTAATAAATCAGTAATGTTACTTACCTGCATACGTTTAAAAGTAGAAAATTCATTTTTGGAATTAATGGTAATAATTCCTGAAACTAATGCCATTGTTTAGTCTCCTCTCTATTTTTATCAATGTTTTTATTTTTATTAATGTTTTTTATCACACAATACAATTTCTGGTACAATAGGACAACCGCCCATGCACGATGTATGATGTTTACAATCTGGACAACTGTGGCTAAAGTGATTTCTAAAATCATTGAATGTGTTACTCTCCCAGGCCTCTGCGATAGAGTACTGGGCTAAATCGACCGCCCACTTCTGTTCCTGATTATCGAAACTACATGGAAGTAATTTCATGTCTGGAGTAATGTATGCTGACCACCTACCGCCTTCACATGTGTCTAAGCAGTTGGGGTCAACCTTGTCCAAATTGATCAAAGCTGGTACAGTGCACGAATCAAAGCCAATTTTGTACGGGAACTCCATTTCATTCACTAAATCAAGGAAATTCAAGAAGTCTTTGTTATCTTTAGTTATCATGTCTTCCTTAGTTCCTAGACCTATCGGTTTGTGAAGAAGAAAAATAACTGCATTAATTCCTTTGGGGAATTGTAAAGAGTAGCGCGAATAAGACTGAGCTAAACCACCTTGTGAATTGAATTTATTCCTATCGATACTGTTATTCAGTTCATCTCTTCGTAAATGTTGAAGAGCTTCTGTGAGAGTACTCTTTGAAAGTACATAATGTATGTTAGTTTTTACTCCCTCGGCTAAAAGTAAATTTATTGCTTTAAGGGTGTATGGACTTCTGTACCAACTTACTGCTACTGCTCCGCAATACTGCTTGCATAACTTGGCTAAAGCTTTTGTCATACCAAAGCCAGATGTTGTGAAGTTAGGCACAATGCCATTCTCTTTGCACACTTTTAGAATCTCTTCGAAATGTTCGTGCTGGTCTGGATCACCACATCCACCAAGTGCAAACTGAAAGGTTTTTCCTTTACACTGTTCTGCTATCTTTTTGAAGTCTTCTAGAGACATGTTGGGATTGTTAGAATGCAATCCGTCTTGATAACAACCAATGCCGGCTTTTTGACACAGTCCTGTTTTTCCATGGATACAATGGCCCATTATTCCTACATCGAGGAGTTCTGGGAAACTAGCCATGAAAGGGTCTACTCCGGTGTCTTTCCCATCTTCTAGAATTCCTGTTCTAAAGTAGAAACCTGTTTCTTGGTTAAAGCAGGAAATGAAATTCTTATCTTTCTTAATCTTTGTTGCACTTTTATTTTTCATTGTTTTTCTCCAATCTTGTTATGGTCGGGCTTGTCTAAAGCACTGCCATTTCCGATGTAACATCTTTGTTAAATAAGAAAACCCAAATCTCCTGTTGTAGAGAGATGGGTTGGTGTGTGTTGATATTTGTTTGTAAAACCTCCTTTCTTTTTACATAAGAAAACCAGTAGCATTTTTACTACTGGTCATGTGTTATTGTTATTTGATTGTGTGTTGTGACTTGGCTAAAGCTTTGATTGTATAAAGAGATCTTTTATTAAAGCTCTAGCTGTTCTCCCACTTTTTCCACAGCCAACTCTAAGTCTAAATCATGTAGACCATAGTAAGCCTTTTCTAGAAAATTAAGAGGTACTTTCTTAATAACATCTTTGCTTGGTATATTGTAATACCATTGGAAGTAAGCATAGAATTCTCCTATCCATTTTGGTTTGAACCCTGTCAAGGTTTCTCCTGGGCTAAAGCTGTAGTTGTCTAATTTTATAAACCATGCATAAAGATCTTCAACATCTTCATTTGCTAAATAAGCGTCTGCCTTATTAATACGTTGTCTAGTATAACTTTGCATGTACTTATCGATGAAATCCTTTGTGTCACATTCAGGAAATTTATAAGATACAAAATCAAATAGTTGTCCTTGTGTTTCTACTATTTGTTCTAAATAGGACTCACTGTATGCTCTCATGATGGCCTCCTCTACTAAAGAGTATAAGAAAACCAGTAGCCTTTTTACTACTGGTAATGTGCTGTTGTTATTTAAATTATTTCTAAGTAAAACCCAAATCCCCTATGACAGAGAAATGGGTTGTGTATGGAAGATTTGTTTCCTATTTGCTATATTTATTTAAACTAGAATAACTTCATCTTCAACGGTTTCTGTTTTGTTCTTACTATCTTAATGTTTAATTGCTTTCCAACTGTTTTGACTGCTTTCTCTATATCCATTCTAATTAACTCAGAAAAAGACTCCTTTAAAAGATCAATAGGAATTTTTTCTACTAGTTCCTCACTAGGTATATTATAATACCATTGAGCGTATGAATAAAATGCTCCTATCCAACCAGTCTTATATTCATCAAATGTATTACCAGCTTTTGGCTTATAATTATCGAATTTTACAAACCATTCATAAAGATCTTTAACATCTTTGCTAGCTAATTCCATATTAGCATGATCCAAATAACGTCTTGTATTACTTTTCATATACTTAGTTATAAAATCGTCTATATCATAATTTGGAAATGTACGTTTTACGTACATAAACATATCTGCTTGTGCGTACATAATCTGTTCCACATAAGATTCATCATAAGCTTTCATAAAAATCTCCTTTTCTAAATTGATTAAATCAAAAATATATTAATTCTCAAGCAATTTTGAGAAATCATACACTTTAACTTCGCTGCCAGTGTCTTTTACACTCTTACTGTTAGCTTCTTCTATACTCTTACTATTAGATTCGATAGCACTTGAGTTTTCTTGTGAAGAGGTAACTGGGCTAAAGCTCCTATCATCATCAATGTTCCCTGTGGTCACGTGATCTACATCCTGTCCACCATACAACTGATAGTAAATTGTTCTGGCCGGAACATTAGCTTGCATTGAGAGAATGAATTCGAAAATATCTTCCTTTGGTCTCCCGTCTCTTTTAATTTTATTTGCCAATTCTAAGTAATGGCTGGGAACGTAGCTCTCTTTTAGCCTTTTTGGCTTAAACGGTTTAAATTCGAAACCGTCCTTAAAAATGTTGTACGTGGTGTATACTGTGCTAAAGCCTAGAGTAGCCTGCATGATAGAATCATTTTTAAGAAAGTCATCAAGCAAACCATAGTACGATAGATTTCTGCCATTCACATCGTTCTCATACTTTAAAACCAAATCAATGTATGTTCCACCAAAACCGCAGGAGAAGCAATTACAAATCCCTCTTTTCTCTGAGAAAGAAAAAGAAGGAGTTTTATCGTAATGGAAAGGGCAATGTGTGAAAACATTACCCCCTCGATGTTCTAGTTCACTTTCGCTTTTAATGTAACCGTTCTTAATAAAGAAGTTAGTAAACGTGTATAGTTTACCTGCATTACCATTCTTTAAGTAGTCTTTGACTTTTTGTGCAGATTCATAGTTAATCTTTTTGTTAGAATCCATCATGTTTAAACATCACCTCTTGACTAAAGATAACACATCCCTGCCTGTCTTGGCTAAAGTTGGATGTGGGCTTCTCTTCTTTATTTAGCATTGAACTCTTCATTGAGTGCTTCCGAAACATACTCATTGATTTCCTCTTCACTTTTCTTGTTAGGATATTCCGCTATCATTTCTTTTAGAACAGACTTGTATGGCTCAAGAGTTAACTTGGCTAAAGTGGTCTCCCATCCATCCAGATTGATCGCTTCTTTCATTGCATTGCGAATTGTTTTGGCATCAATGTATTTTGGATACTGCTCAAGCATTTTCTCTAACTGTTCTCGTCTCGCTTTGTCCTTAATCCCACTGATTCCATTTCTCCATTTGATAATACGTTTTTCTTCCCTGGTTAAAGTCTTTGCGTGTGCATCGCTCTTTAGCTCTAAAGTTATATCTCGGCTAAAGCTGTCAACGACAGTTTTACAGCGTAATACTCCATTTACATCAACTGAGACATCGACTGAGATGTTTGGTTCACCTGCCGGTTTAGGGTCGATTCCGGTAATAGTAATATTGCCTAAGTAAGCAGCTTCTTCTGGAATTTTTGTGTTTCCCTGATACAGTTCAACGTTAATTGTGTTCTGATTATCAACGACTGTTGTGTAACACTTTTTGCCAACCGCTGGAAGTTCTGTAGCTTTTGGGATAATTGGGACTAAAGTGTTACCTTCTCTTACATTAATTGCCAATGATAATGCATCAAAGATTTTAATATTTTTATCACCAAACTTATTAACTTTAGCAGCAATAGCAGCTCCAAGACTAACAGAAAGGTCAGGCTCCTGATTACAATTAATTCTGTAATTAGTAAAATCTCTTCTTAAATTTTCTCTGATAATCTCTGATTTAGTACTTCCACCAACGAGAACTATATCATTAATTGGATAAAGAGATTCATACTGATTAATCAAGTCTTTAAGTAATTTAACTGTTCTTTTGTAGGTCGGGGCTAAAGACTTTTCGAAATCATGTGGTCCAATCATAACACTTTCATTAATTTCTGTTTTGGCAGCATCTTTGAGTATTGTATTAACATTGATCTTATAACTAGAACGAATATCCGTCTTTTTGTACATTTCTAAACGACGAATCATACCAGCTTTGAAAGAGTCTGAAAGTAATTCTACATTTACACCTTTTTCTTTTAATCGTTCTTCAACGATTGAGTACAGGGCTAAATCACAGTCATCGCCACCAAGGTGACTATCTCCATTCGTATCAATAACTTTGTAATGCATTTCAAAATCATTATCAGCCGTATCCGCCGCTTCATCTGCTTCATCATCAAAACCATAGATATCTCCGAAGTCATCGTCGTTTTTACTTGTACTTGAAAGTCTAATTAAAGAAATATCAAACGTTCCACCACCTAAATCATAAACCATGATGTTCTTGGCTGTTCCGTCATCTAAACCGAAAGTAAGTGATGCAGCACTTGGTTCAACAAGAAGTCCTAAAAGATTAAGACCAGCTAATTCACAAGCTTTAATGGTCGCTTCTCTTCCAGTTGTGTTGAAGTATGCAGGTACTGTTACAATAACATCGTTAATTTCCCCATACATCCCTTTAGTCTGCTTGACTAAAGCTTTGAGAATTTCTGCTGAGATTTCTGCAGGCGTCATTGTAATTTCTTCGCCACCGTAGCTAAAAGTTCTTGTGTAGTTGGGATCTTCCATGTGACGTTTAATTGAATAAACACAATGTTCTACTTCGTCAATTCGTCGGTATGCTTCCTCACCAACAATGAATCCCTGCTTACTACCGTTCCATAAAACACAAGATGGCATTGTCTTTTTGCCTGATGTGAGTACAATTGGTTCTGGCTTATTATTGTTAATAATTACACTAATTGCGGAATTTGTTGTTCCCAAATCAATTCCGAAGGCGGGTTCTACCCTGCCATTAAGTATCTTGGCTAAACCAGATTTGTTATCAAATAAATTCATTTGTTCCATTTTTTATTCTCCTTTAAAATAAATTATAATTAAAAAGACCCAGCCTATTTGACTAGACTGAGTCTTAATTTTAAATGTATTACATTGTCTTTGCTAAAGTCACTATCATTCAAAGTCCCTGCTATTAAGAATACTGTTCTGCAGAGCTATCACTATCAAAGATATTAAAAGTTCTGGGTTAAAGCATTGATTAGAACAAATGCATTGTTTTGGTTGATTCTACTTCTCCCAGCTCACTGATTGCTTCTACAGGTTCTTCTTTTGCGAAAGTATTATCACTATTTGTAATGCCTGGGAAACTGGAAGTTAGCGTCTTTCATTTTCTTCTCTAGTTCATTGAGTGTAATGTCTAATTCTTCACAGGCATCTTCTGGAGTGAGCTTACCTTTTGAAACTAATTTGAAAAGCATTTCTTCACTACCTTCTAGTTTTCCTTCAAGTCTGCCAGCATCTCTAATGGTTTCGGTATAAGTACACACTGTGATCACCTCTCCTTTTTCTTTCTTTTTAATGACATTAGGAACTGCATTCCTATAGCCTTCGTCTCCAGTAAACACTGAAAACAAATCAGCAATCTCTGCTGGATGTTTAATTTCGATAGTATTATTAGCTTTTAAGCGTAAACGCTTATCTTTGAAGAATCTAGCAACAGCTTTGAAATCACTTGTAAATTTCTCTATTACATCGTCTTCAAGAAAAGCCACGTCAAATACGTTAATCTTGTAGTCTTGAACGTACTTGGCTAAATCGGATGGCAAAGCCATCATGTCATGCAATGATCTACTAGTTTTCCATTCTTTCTCTGAAAAATTAAGAACTATTGTTATTACTGGATAAATACGTTTTCTTTTTTGGTTAGTCTGTTTTGAACTGCTCTTTATATCAAAAACCTGTGATTTGTATGCCGATGCATCATAGTTCATAATTCTAACCGGCATTACATTATCAATGGTACTTTGATTCTCAATTCCGTATGCTGCTACGCAAAATAGAATACCTTTGTTACCAACATCATAATACTTAAATGTATCTCTTCGTTGCTCTTTATCCTTCTCTTCTGCTTTGTAAATACTTTCTGTTGGACCATCTATGATTTTGTTTTCATCAAGATGGATGCTAGAATCACTGAATAATAAAGTATTTACAATATTAGTAAAGACTTCAGGATAATCTTCTAATTTCTTTTCTGCCATTTATCTTCTCTTTTTATTTATTATAACATTTTTGACTTTATTAGTCCACAAAGTCTTCTGGGCTAAATCGCTGCTTCGCAGAAGACACTGGACTAAAGCCACTGCTATTAATAATACTGCTATTCAAAGCCACTGCTACTCAAAACTTGTAAGCTCTTTAAGTCGAATTGTACTTCTCTTCGTTAAATCTGAACCACGTTCTACTTTAAAGTTAGTATCAAGTCTGGCAAAGAATTTACACTTATCATAGTCAAGAAAAGGTATGAAAGAAATGATACCATCTGAATCATCAGCGATACCAACGGTTAACTCGGACTCTAATAAATCTTTTTCCATCTCTAGCTGAAAGCTATCCGTAGCATGCTTCATGTTTGCTGAGCACCGCAGAAGCATGTCGTAATTAATAGAAACAATCATATCTTCTGGAATCTCTAACTGAAATAATACAGAATCTTTAGAATTTACAGACAAGTACTCACTAAACTCAACCCCAGCAAGACTGCCTGTTGTTGCACATTTTAAGCTTGCTAATGGTAAATTATCATAGCCAATATTCTCACTGACAAAATTTCTTATCACTTCCATTGCCATAGGATGTATCTGTGGTAATGTACTGAAATTACTGATTCTCCCACTTTCTTTTAAATCTTTTGCGTATTTATTTGGTACAATTGTAAGCATTGTAACAATCTTCACAAAAACCACCACCTTTATTTTATTTTAGGGATTACTTGGCTAAAGCAGAAGCATAGCCCAGTAAACAAATTTCTAGTATGTCTAGTAATTAAACATTTAGTATGCTTCTAATTCATACAAGTTTTCATTCTCTCCATAAGCACGATCTAACTCGGCTAAAGCAGATTCAGCCTCAGCATTTTCAATTACATCAACGTGCTGTAAGCTAGCATCGTACTCAAAAGAACAACAATTAAAACGTTTACGAAGAATGATTGGATACTTAATTACAGGTGCATCCCTACGCTTCTTGTTCTCTAACATTAACTGATCTTGTTTTCTCAAAGCTTCATTGTCTTTTAAGATAAAAGTTTCATCAGCTTCTGCTGCTAAGTTACTACTACCTTTAGTAATAAACTCACCAACTGTTTTGTCTTTGGACACTGCATTACGTGCATCGGTTGAAGGATGCGATGCAACGCATACATAAACTGGATAAGTTCTTTTAAAACTACGAAGAAAGATTGACATCTTATCAATAGATGATTTACCATTATCTTTCGTTGAGATACCAGTAAGAGCGTAGCTGTGATCGATGAAAACTGCATCAAACTTAGCTTTTTCATAATCTGCTACCAATTCGTTGTACAAGTTGTCGTAGCTGTAGCTTTCTGTCAGGTAAAGTAAATCATTTACTTCCTGCATTGCCATAGTCTTAATTTTTATGATTTCTTCTGTGCACTCACTATCGTCTATCATGTGCATCATAAGTAGACTTTTATGATATCTAACCCAAATGTATGCAAGAAGAATCTGTGCATAAATTTTAGCTCTCGTTGATTCACCAAACATGTAAACGACTTTTCTTTTCTCGGCTAAAAGTCTTGCTGTTTGCCAAATACAGAACATGGATTTACCCATATTAATTTCACCTACGATTACTACAAATCGGTGTCTGAGGATTGGTGTTCCCGGTGTTTTTAATTCCTTGTCGCTGTAGTCAATCTCTGGGATACCGTACTGGGCTAAAGGAATATACTGAGATTTCAACGATGCTAAAAGATTTCTTCCCTCTTCCACGTCTCCTACATTAGAAGTGACCATTTGTTCATCACTTAATCGTTCTGTTAATTCTATGTTTAATATCTGAAGATAAGATAACCAATCATTCAATCCAGAATAGTTATGTCTATCGAGATTTTGCTGACTTTGTAAAATAGCAACTTGTGTGTGAATTGATTCTGTACTCACATGTGCTAAAAAAGCTGACCTTAGCATTGGTACGTGATTGAGAGCTGTTTCACTCTCTTGTTCAAGTGAGAAGCAAGTTTCATACAATTCCATTGTCATTGCATACAACTTATGGCAAGCGTTTTCTTTAACCGTTTCGATTTCTAAATTACTTGGCAAACCTTCTCTTTCAAGAATTTCTTTCATTCCAACTACTGGATTTGTAATTGAATCAGCGATAGATACTTCTAATGTATTACTTAATGATTCTTCGGTAAGAACTGGGCTAAAGTCTTCGAACCTTGATTTTAAATCCTTTAACTCAGTTAGTATTTTTAATAAAACATAATACGGGCCACTGAACTCTTCTAATCTTACATATCTAAACAGTGTCTGCAAAATTTCAGTATAATAGGTAGCATTGTACCTATCATGTGGTAATAAAGCACTGATAAAAATATTGCAGGCATCCTGCAAATTCTCATCTTTATTAATATTTATTTGTAACATTTATGATAACCGCCTTTCTGATTACCATTACAATTTTAAGTATAGCCTAAAGTTAGTTCTTGGCTAAAGTTATGTGAATGCTGCTAATTGTTCTTTATCCTCCAGTCTTAGCTAAACTCTTTGATCGTCATTGTTTTCATTCCAATGATAGTTAAGTCTGTTACA